>JAABUJ010000054.1_pt1 | contig 267848 bp, 257 predicted proteins | sample 5559131 | NCBI WGS metagenome assembly JAABUJ01 (sample SAMN10711875, study PRJNA513366) | rock metagenome | isolation source: Antarctica rocks | place: Antarctica: Victoria Land, Mt New Zealand nord | collected 2016-01-07
CAGACCGAGGATTGGCAGACGGAGCGGCGGTATATGAACGCGGACTTACTTTCGCCGCTCTACGGCTAACCAATTTACACCCGCCCGTGGACACAGTCCTGCCAACACGCATGAGGAGTTCCAGTCCACGTTTGGTGCCGCTGAATGCACGATGACGTTCCGAAGGAGCCCGGCGGCGGAGGACGTTTTCGGCGCCGTCGCGGAGTTACGCAGAAAATATTGTCGCCCGTCGCTTTAAAACGAGGCTTCGTTATGGATTTGCAGCCGACCGTAGGCGTTCCGCCGCCGCTCCGCTCCGAGGCCGCCTGGGAGGCGGTCGAACACAGTCGCGACTTCACCGAACTCGTCCGTGCGAAAGCGCGCTTCGTCGTCCCGGCCACGGCGTTCTTCCTCGTCTATTATTTTGCGTTGCCGGTGCTCGTGGGATACGCGCCCGCGTTGATGGAGCGCAAGGTGATCGGAAACATTAACCTCGCCTACATCTTCGCGCTTTCGCAATTCGCCATGACGTGGATCGTGATGGCGCTCTACGTTCGAAGCGCCCGCCGTTTCGACGCGCAATCCGCGACGGTGCTCGCGACCCTCGCTCGAGAGGACCGCGCATGAGCACGTCGCTATTGCTGTTCGTCCTCTTTATCGCGCTCACGCTCGTCATTACGTACCTCGCGGCGAAGCGTACCAAGACGACGTCGGAATTCTACAGTGCCGGACGCTCGATCACGGGCTTTCAGAACGGCTGGGCGATCGCCGGCGACTATATGTCGGCCGCGTCGTTTCTGGGCATCACGGGTCTCATCGCGTTCTTCGGTTACGACGGATTTTTGTATTCCGTCGGCTTTCTCGTCGCGTATCTCACCGTGCTGCTGCTCGTCGCGGAGCCGCTCCGCAATACGGGCAAATTCACCATGGCCGACGTGCTGGCGTTTCGGTTACGCAGTAAATCGGTCCGGGCAGTCGCCGCGCTTTCGACGCTGGCGGTGAGTCTGTTCTATATGATCGCGCAGATGGTCGGTGCGGGCTCGCTCGTGAGTCTCTTGATCCCGCAGATCGACTTTACGACCGCCATCGTGATGGTGGGCGTGCTGATGCTCGTCTACGTCATCTTCGGCGGCATGCTCGCGACGACGTGGGTGCAGATCGTTAAAGCCGTCTTGCTCATGGCCGGCACGGTGCTGCTTTCGGTGCTCGTGCTGGCGCACTACCACTTTTCGATCGGCGAATTCTTCGACGCGATCGCGAACATTCACGGTACCGTCAAGAACGCGGCCGGCACCGTCGTCGCCACCAAAGATTTCACTCAGCCGGGCCTGCTCTACAACGGGCGCTGGGGATCGCTCGGACTCATTTCGCTCAGCATCGCGCTGATTTTCGGCACCGCGGGCCTCCCGCACATCCTCATTCGATTCTATACCGTCCCGACGGCGAAAGCCGCCCGGACGTCGGTGGTTTGGGCGATGATTCTCATCGGGGCCTTTTACATCATGACGACGTTTCTGGGTTACGGCGCGGCGACGCTCGTGGGCAAAGCAAATATCGGCGTGCACGTCAGCGGCGCGAAAGCGACGGCCTTCATCGCGGCGCATCCCGATGAAGCGCCCAAACTTCAGGAACAGTTGCAGAAGCAAGGCTTTATCGTCCCGTCTCCCAACAACAATCTGGCAGCACCGTTGCTCGCGGGCAAACTCGGCGGCGACCTCTTCCTGTCGTTCATCGCCGCGGTCGCCTTTGCGACGATTCTCGCGGTGGTCGCCGGTTTGACGATCGCGTCGTCCTCGGCGTTCGCGCACGACGTCTGGTTCAACATCGTCAAGAGCGGGCGCGAATCCGAAGGCGAGGAAGTGCTCGTCGCGCGTATCGCGGCCGGCATCATCGGCATACTCGCGATCGTGCTCGCGATCGCGCTCAAGACGCTCAACGTCGCGTTTCTCGTCGGTCTGGCGTTCGCGGTCGCCGCGAGCGCGAACGTGCCCGCGATCGTGTTGACGCTGTTTTGGCGCCGCTTCAACACGACCGGCACGATCGTCGGTATGCTCGTAGGACTATGCTCGTCGCTGCTGCTGATCGCGATCAGCCCCGCCGTGATGGGAGTCGATCTTCCGACGGTTGCAGTCCGCCATCTGATCCAAGCGCCGGCGATCTTTCCGCTGGAGAATCCCGCCATCGTCTCCGTGCCGCTCGGCTTCGTGGCGGCGGTCGTCGCGGCGCTGCTGACCCGCGATCCCGCCGCGGAGTCGAGCTTTCACGAGCTTACGGTCCGCGCGAATACCGGCTACGGCGCGGAGGCGTAACGGGATGAAGCGTGGCTGCGAATCGAGCGGGGTGCACGCCGCGATTTCGAAAGTACCGTAGATGGCGACGACGATCGAACGAACCAACTTTTCCGATGAGGCGTTACGCGCGTTCGTGCGCCGCGCGCTCGCTGCGTCGGGCGTGCTTGACGACGATGCGGCGCTGGTTGCCGAAGTGCTCGTCACCTCCGATATCCGGGGCATCGAATCGCACGGGGTTGCGCGGCTCGAAGGCTTTTACGTCGACCGCATCGCCGACGGCTCGATCGACCCCCGCGGTGCCGCGACGGTGCTGCGCGAGACGCCGACGACCCTCGCGATCGATTGCGGCAACGCGCTGGGCCATCCCGTTTCGGTACGCGCGATGCGTTCGACGATCGCCAAAGCGACCGAGATCGGCGCCGCGGTGACGACGGTGCGGCACTCCAACCACTTCGGCATCGCCGGCTACTACGCGATGCAAGCGCTCGAAGCCGATTGCATCGGCATCGCGTCCACGAACGCCGGACGGCTGGCCGCGCCGACCGGCGGCCGCGACGTCATGCTCGGGACGAATCCCTTCGCCTACGCGCTGCCGGGGGAGAACGGCGATGCGTTCGTCCTGGATATGGCGACGACGACGGTGGCGCTCGGCAAACTCGAGATCGCCAAGCGCCTGGGCAAGCCACTACGTCCCGGCTGGGCGATCGATGCCGCAGGGCACCCGACGACCGATCCGGATGCCGGCATGACGGGCGCATTACTGCCACTGGGCGGTCACGGTACGGAGAGCGGCGGCCACAAGGGCTACGGCCTCGGGCTGCTTGCCGACATTTTGTGCGGCGTGCTCGGCGGCGGCGTCATCGTGCCCGATATGCCGCCGTCGCGCAACATCCTCAAAGGCGCGATCTGTAGTCACTTTTTTACGGCGATTCGCATCGACACGTTTCGCGACGTCGCGGCGTTCAAGCGCGATATATCCGCCGTCATCGCGCAGTTTCGCGAAAGCGCGGTGGCACCGGGGTACGACGGCGTGCTCGTCGCGGGTGATCCCGAAGCCGCGCGAACCGCAGTCCATCTGCGCGACGGCATCGGTCTCGATCCCGTCGTCGTCGCGAGTCTCGATCGCGTTGCCAAAAAAGTTCGCGTCACGCCGGCGGAGCGACTGGCGGCATGAGGAGACATCCCGACTAGTCGTCATCGAGAGGCGGGCTCGGTACGAGACCGCGACGTCACAGACGACGTCGCACGCGTCGTCGCGCATCTCAAACGCTCGGTTCTTCGGCACCAAGTCGTCGTTCCGATTACGCACGGCGGACTGGGTCTGGGCCCATGGGAACGCGTCCATTACGGCGAGTTCGACGTCCAGCGGCGCAAGCGTGTCGTCGTTAAGGTGATGGGCGTGCCGTAAGACCGGTACGGTTAGGGACGAATCGCGATCGCCCGGACGCCGTCGCTCGCCTGCGCGTCGAACTTCTTAAAATTTTGGAAGAATAACGTCGCAAGCTTTTTGGCCTGCGCATCGTACGCCGCACCATCGCTCCATGCATTGCGCGGGGTGAGGACGTCCTTGGGCACGTCTCCCAGCGTCGTCGGAATCGCGAGGCCGAAGAACGGCTCCGTTTCGAAAGTTGCGTCCCGCAGGGTGCCGTCGAGCGCGGCGTTGACCATCGCGCGCGTATGCGCGATCGCCATCCGTTCGCCGACCCCGTAAGCGCCGCCGGTCCAGCCGGTATTCACGAGCCAACACGTCACCTCGTGTTTGGCGATCCGTTCGCCGAGCAGCTTCGCGTAGACGGTGGGATGGTGCACCATGAACGGCGCCCCGAAGCACGTCGAGAACGTCGCGGTCGGTTCGGTGACGCCTTTTTCCGTGCCGGCGACTTTCGCCGTATAGCCCGAGAGGAAATGATACATCGCCTGCTCCGCCGTCAGTTTCGAAATGGGCGGCAGCACGCCGAACGCGTCCGCCGTGAGCATGATGATGTTTTTGGGATGGCCGGCGCGCAGATCGGGCACGATGTTGGCGATGAAATCGACAGGATAGGCGGCGCGCGTATTCTCGGTCTTCGCCTCACTCTCGAGGTCGAGCGCGCGCGACGTTTGGTCGAGAACGACGTTTTCTAAAACGGAACCGAAGCGATGCGAAGCGGCCCAAATTTCGGGCTCGGCTTCCTGCGAAAGCTTGATGACCTTCGCATAGCAACCGCCTTCGAAGTTGAAGACACCGTCCGCCGACCAGCCGTGCTCGTCGTCGCCCACGAGCGGACGGTTGGAATCGGCGGAGAGCGTCGTCTTCCCGGTGCCCGAGAGGCCGAAAAAGATCGCGCTATCGCCCTCCGCTCCGACGTTGGCCGAGCAGTGCATCGGTAAGACGTCGCGCAGCGGCATGAGATAATTCATGATCGTGAACACCGACTTTTTGATCTCGCCCGCGTAACGCGTGCCGCCGATCAAGACGATCTTGCGCTCCATATTGACCAGGACGAACGTGCCGCTGCGCGTGCCGTCGCGCGCCGGATCGGCGACGAACTCCGCAGCGTCGATCACGGTAAACTCCGGCGCGAAGTCGACCGGGGCGGCGGCCGGCGTTATGAAGAGGTTGCGCGCGAAGAGGGAGTGCCACGCATATTGCGTGATCACGCGGACGGGCAAGCGATACCGCTCGTCGGCGCCGACGAACGCGTCGAGCGTGAAGAGCTCGCGTTCGCTCAAGTAAGCCGCAACGCGCGTTAAGAGGGCGTCGAAGGTTTTCGCGTCGATGGCCTTGTTGGTGTCGCTCCAATCGATGTGCTTTTCGCTGCTCGACTCGCGGACGAAGAACTTATCTTTCGGCGACCGGCCGGTATGCTCGCCCGTCTCCACGACAAATTGGCCGTTCGCGCCAAGTTCGCCCTCGTTGCGCCGCAACGCGTGCTCGTAGAGCGCGCCGACGGAGAGATTGCGATGCACGGCCGCCGCGCCGGCAAGACCTAAATGTTCGAGGTGCGCCTTCAATTGTTTATCGAGTGCGGGCAGCGTAAGAATGGCGGTCGAGCCTCCAACGTGAAAGAAATAGCGGTTCTCGGCGGCGGCCTGCGCGCCTGCCCCATACGTACCCCCTCCGGAGCCGACGCCGTCACATCATGGCCGAAACGATCCGGGTCGGGGACGCCGCGCGTCGAGCGAGAAGGCTTCGCGCCATGGCAGCGACGACGACGGTTCGACGACTTCTTGCAACGACGGCGCTCGTCGCGCTGCTCGGCGAGTTCGGTGGCGTAACGGAAGCGCGGACGACGGGCATTCGAATCGGCACGCTGGCGAGCGGCACGTACGACGCGATTACCGATGTAGCGGGCGTGCGCGTCGGCCAGGTGACGAAAATCGAAGGCGCACCGGGTCCGCTGCGCCCGGGTCAGGGACCCGTCCGTACGGGGGTTACCGTCGTCTTGCCCAACGCCGACCCGTGGCAGGAACGCGTGGCGGCGGCTACTTACGATCTCAATGGTAACGGCGAGTTAACGGGCGCGCATTGGATCGACGAATCCGGTTTTCTCGAAGTTCCGATCGCGCTGACGAACACGCTCGATGTCGGACGCGTCGACGACGGCGTGATCGATTGGCTCGTCGCGAAACATCCAAACATCGGCGTGAGCGACGACGTGCCGCTACCCGTCGTCGCGGAGTGCGACGATCAAGGCCTTAACGACATCGTCGGCCGTCACGTCGTTCCGGCGGATGTCGTTACCGCACTCGAGCGCGCGACGACGGGCGATATCGAGCGCGGCAACGTGGGTGCCGGTACGGGAATGCGGGCCTTTGCCTTCAAGGCCGGCATCGGGACCGCATCGCGGCGCACGGCCGCGGGCGGATATACGGTAGGGGTCCTCGTTAACGCCAATACGGGTTCGCGCGAGGAACTGCGCATCGACGGCGTCCCCGTCGGCCGCGCGCTCGCAAACGAAGCGCTGCCGCAACTTCCCAAAGGCGCCGCTTCCTATCGTCCGCACGGTCGCGCCGCCGACGGCAGCATCATCGTGACGATCGCGACCGACGCTCCGCTCGATGCGCGCCAGCTGCGCGAGCTCGCGAAGCGTGCCACGCTCGGGCTCGCGCGGACCGGCCTCACGTCCCATATCTCCAGCGGCGATCTGCTCGTCGCTTTCAGTACGACGCATCGCTATCCGCGCGACGCCGTCGCCCCCCTGCCCGTCGCGTTGGTCGATAACGACGACATTCTCGATGCCTTGTTCGGCGCGACGGCGGAGGCCACCGAAGCGGCCGTGATCGATGCGCTCGTTTCGGCAAAAACGCTCGCCGGAGCGCGCGGTTTAGTTTTTTTCGCCATGCCACTCGACCGCGTTCGAGCAATCATGGCGAGCGCAAAGATTTCTTTACCATCCAAGCGGTAGACTTAGCCGTTGCGTTGGTACGATGAGTGCGATAGCAACGACATGTCGCGCACGCCGAGTGCGATAGTCTGCTACAAGACTTGTCCGCAAGAGGCAAGGGGGCAACGAGGGGCGCCGCGCAAGCGGTGCCCCTCGTTGTGTCCTTCGCGTGGTACACCTGCGTGGAGCGGACGCGAACGTAATTGGTTCTCCGTCGCAATTACGCGCACGTTACGCGACGAGCGGGATAGGGAGTGGCGCCCGACCGTAAACGGCCTCGTAGGATGCGACCAAGCGCCGCAGGGCTTCGTCGGCATCGCGTTTGAGGCGACGCCGTTCGCCTGGTAGCTCCCGATCGCTCAGGGCCAGCATGCTCGCGATCGCCCACGTGGTCGCGACGTCGTTTGCAATCGTCGAGTGAACGCCGAGCCCGCTCGCGAGCGTCGCTACGAGCACGAACGGGGCCCAAATGACGGTCGCGGCACGAAGGTTACCGTACGAGCCCACGCTCGCCGTCAACGTTCGGAGCCAGTCGAAGTGCGCCGGCGCGAACGTCGGCCAGGCGATCCCGAGCCCCGCGAGCACCGCGATGCGCAGCGGATCGTCGAACATCGTCGGCGTTTGTGCGAGCGCGGCGAGAAGCGCGAAAGCTTTGCTCGCGCTCAGCGCTACGAGATATAAAACGGCGAACCGTAACCCACGCGCGACGTACCAATTCTTGACGGGCATATACGGTTATCGGTCGCCGCACGCCGCGACTTCATGCGACGTGCATCGGCGCGAGATCGTGCGATTGGAGGACGTGTCCCGGCGAGACGACATGACGCTTGAGGCCGAGCTTCGTGGGATCGACGCCGAGTGCCAGCGCGACGAGCTGCGGAAGGTGGAACGTCGGAAGATCCGTGCGCCCCCAGCGCGCCGCCGAATCGGCTTGATAACCGTCGAGGGCGAGGTGACAAAGCGGGCACGGCGTCAACACGGCTTCGGCGCCTTTATCTTTGGCCATGCGCATATTCTGGCCGACCATGTTGGCCGCGATGCCGTCTTTTTCAAGTTGAACGTGGAAACCGCAGCAGCGCGTCTTCCCCGCATAGTCGACCGGTTCGCCGCCCAGAGCCGTGATCAGATCTTCCAACGAATGCGGGTTGCGGGACGATTCCCAGCCGTTGACCGATTCCGGACGGATGATGTGGCAACCGTAAAACGGTGCGACCTTCAGACCGTTGAGCGGGTTGACGACCATCTTCGAAAGTTCGTCGAGACCGATGTCGTCGATGAGCATCCACAAGAGATGCCGCACCGAGACCGTGCCTTTGTACGACGCGTTAAATTTGCCGAGGATGGCATTGGCGTGTTCGAGGCGGCCGGTTTCCTCGAGAAGTTCTTTGTTCGACGCGCGCATGTGGCCGGTGCACGTGGAGCAAATCGTGATCACGTCGTCGAGGCCCAGCGCTTCGGCTTGCGCGTAGGTGCGCGCGTTGAGCACGCGCGCGACATCGCGATTGACGTCGTTGAGGACCGATGCGCCGCAACACGATGCGGCGGTAAGCTCCACGAGTTCGATGCCGAGTCTATCCGCCAAAAGCATCGTCGAGTTGAAGAGTTCGGTACACGACTCTTTGGCGACGCAGCCCGGGAAGAAGCCGTAGCGCTTGGTTTGCGCGGAGTTGGAACGGCGCTTAGCCGCCGTTACGGGAGCGATTGCGACTGCCATTATCCGACCGGAACCTCCATGGAATCGAAAATCGTCCGGATCTCGGCCACCTTTTCGACGGGATGCATAAAGAGCGGCGGGATTTTCCCGCGCGAGGCCATGCGAATGCCGAGCGGCATGACTTTGAGCAAGCCTCTGATATTGAAACGGCCCACGGTGCCGGCGATCACTTCGTTCTCGCCGAGCATGCCCGTTTGTTTTATCGTCTTGGCGACGACGAGCGCGTGCCGCGGCCCCGGTCCCGTCGTCCCCATTTCGACGGAGATGCGCTTGGTGTCGATGATGCGATCGTGCGGATCGACGTGCTTGGGACAGTACGAACAGGCATAGCAATGCGCGCAGAGCCACAGGTAATCGTCGTTGATCTGCGCGACCCGTTCTGCTTTCTTCGAGTCGCGCGTATCTTCGATGAAGCGATACGCATACGAGATGGCGGCGGGGCCCGAAAATGCAGGATCGACGCTGACCACGGGGCAGAGCGCGTAACACGTCGCGCACATAACGCAATTGGCCACGGCGACGAGCTTCTTCATATCCTCGGGCGAGACGCGGCGCTCGCGCTCGTGAGCCTCGTCCTTATCCGGGGGCTGCAGGTACGGCTTCAGACGCGAGTACTTATCCCAGAACGGATCCATGTGGACGACCATGTCCTTCATGGGTTCGAAATTCGGCATGGGATCGATCTTGACCGAGTTATCGGACCGCAGTACCGTACTGATCGGCGTCTTACAGGCGAGGCCCGTGACGCCGTTGATGTTCATCGAACACGAACCGCAGATGGCCGAGCGGCACGAACGGCGGAACGAGATCGATCCGTCGACTTCGGCCTTGGCAAATTCGAGCGCGTCGAGCACGGTCGCCGTTTCCGGGAAATCGATCTCGACGCGCTCGCGACGCGGCTCGATATCGACGGCTTCGTCGTAGCGAAAGAGGTCGAGCGTGATGTTGCCCATGCGCTTAATACGATCTCACTTCCGGCTTGTATTTCGTGTAGGTGACGCCGCGCGAATAATCCGCGCGGGGGTCTGCGCCCGTGTAATGCATCAACGTATGCTTCATCCAGTTGTCGTCGTCGCGGTTGGGAAAATCGGTGCGCGATTGTGCGCCGCGCGACTCCGTGCGATTGAGCGCGCCGTGGGCGATCGGCTCGGCGACGTCCATGAGAAATTCCGTTTCGAGTAAGCCGACGAGATCGGTGTTAAACGTCTTGGATTTATCCATGACCGTCATCGTCTTGGCGGCTTCGCGCGCTTCGCGCAGCGCGGCGACCGCAACATTAAGTTCCGCATCGTTGCGGAAGATGAAGACGTTGTCGCTCATCGCGGTATTGATGGCCTTACGAACCTGCGTGTGACGTTCGCCGCCCGTGCGCGCGAGGATGCCGGCGATCCGCTCTCTTTCGCCGCGCAACGTACGCTCCGACGAGCGGACGTCGCCGACGCTCTTGATGTACTGCACCGCGTGCTTGGCCGAACGCGCACCGAAGACGATCGTTTCGAGCAGCGAATTGCCGCCGAGGCGATTGGCACCGTGCACGCTGACGCACGCGACTTCGCCCGCGGCGTAAACGCCCGGGATCCGGGTCGCACCGAACTTGTCGGTTTCAATGCCTCCCATCGCGTAATGCATCCCGGGGAGAATCGGAATCGGCGCGTCGATCGCATCGATACCCGTCGCGTCGAGAGCGAGTTCGCGAATCTGCGGCAGCCGTTCGAGGATCTTTTCGCGGCCCAAATGGCGCAAATCGAGCAGCACGCAGCCGTCGATGCCGCGGCCTTCTAAAATCTCGGTCCACTCGGCGCGCGAAACGACATCGCGGGAGGCGAGTTCGCCTTTGTTCGGGGCGTACTTGAACATGAAGCGCTCGCCGTCGCTATTGAGGAGGTAGGCGCCTTCGCCGCGCGCCGCTTCCGAAAGCAGTACGCCGTTGACCTTTAACGAGGTCGGATGGAATTGGACGAACTCCATATCCATGAGCGGGATGCCGGCGCGGTACGCGATGGACATGCCATCGCCCGTAGACGCATAACCGTTGGTCGTCTTGGCGAAGACGCGCCCGAGCCCCCCGGTTGCGAAGATGGTCGCCTTGGCGTTGACCAGTTCGAGCTCGCCGTTACGCATATTATACGCCACCACGCCCGTGCCGATGCCGTCTTCGACGCAGAGTGCGGTCGCAAAATACTCTTCGTACACTTTGACGCCGAAGCGCTCGAGTTGCTCCCACAGCGTGTGCAGGATGACTAGACCCGTGACGTCGGCGGAATAACACGTGCGCGGCGAGCCGGCACCGCCGAAGGGGCGCTGCGCGATCCGGCCGTCGGGCAGACGCGAAAAGATGCAACCGCGATGCTCGAGCCACACGATCTGGCGCGGCGCGTCTTCGGCCATCGCTTCGATCGAATCCTGATCGCCAAGATAATCGGAGCCTTTGACGCAGTCGAAGGCGTGCTGCTCTGGCGAATCGTCTTCACGATTCCCGAGCGCGGCATTGATGCCGCCCTGGGCCGCGCCCGAGTGACTGCGCACCGGGTGCATCTTCGAAACGATCGCGACGTCGGCGCCGGCTTCCGCAGCTTCCACGGCGGCCCGCATGCCTGCCAGTCCTCCACCGACGACGACGACATCGTGTTTGATCAAGCCTAGGCCCCTTTAAAGGTCGTGAAACTTCTTTTCACAGTATAGGCTCGTTTGAGGCGCTATCCCAAGGACCTTCGTCGCATGAGTGCTTCTTGGCCGCTCGGCCCAGGCGTGACGCCGTACCGCAGCCTTCCCCGAGGAGTCGTTCCGGCCGCCTTGGCGAACCCGTTTGCGTTCCGTCGCGCATCCCCCCGAGGTTTCTGTAACGCGTGAGTTCTTTCGTTCATCTTCACGTTCATAGCGAGTATTCGCTGTTGGACGGGGCGTGTCGCGTCGACGAGCTCTGTCGCCGTTCGGCCGACAGCGGAGCGCCCGGCGTCGCGCTGACCGACCACGGCGTGATGTTCGGATCGATGGAGTTTTATTACGCGGCGCGCGAGCATTCGCTCGTACCGATCGTGGGCTGCGAGGCGTACATCGCCCCGCGCGGCCGCTTCGATCGCACCGTCCGCGACGAGGCGCACGTCACCTTGCTCGCAGCCGATATCGTCGGCTACCGCAATCTCGTCGCGCTCATCTCCAAGGGTTTCCTCGAAGGCTATTATTACAAGCCGCGAATCGATATGGATCTTCTGGCGAAGCATCACGAGGGGCTCATCGTGCTCTCGGGCTGCATGTCGTCGCTCTGCGCGCAGCCGCTGCTCAAGAACGATTACGCGGGCGCGAAGCACGCCGCGCAATCCTTCGTCGACATCTTCGGCGATCGCTTCTACGTCGAGATCATGCGGCACGGCATTCCGGAGCAAGATATCGTCAACGCCGGGCTCATCAAGCTCGCGCGCGAGATGAAGCTGCCGCTGGTCGCGACCAACGATTCCCATTATCTCAACCGCGGCGACGCGCAAGCCCACGACGTGCTGCTCTGCATCGGCACGGGTAAGACGGTGCAGGATACCAGCCGCATGAAGTTCATGACCGACGAGTTCTACGTGAAGTCGGCGCAAGAGATGCGGGAGCTGTTCAAAGACGTGCCCGAAGCGTGCGACAACACGCTCGAAATCGCTAAGCGTATCGATATCAGAATCCCGGAAACGCAGTTCAACATCCCGCTTTATCCGGTGCCCGCGCGCGCCGCAATGCCCGCGCCGCTCGACGTCGCTTCTCCGGCCGAGCGTTCGCCCGAAGAGTATCTGCGCGAGATCTGCGAACTGGGGCTCGTGGCCCGCTACGGCGTCGAGCGCGCGGGCGACGATGCGCCGCTGCGCGAGCGGCTCGAGTACGAACTCGACGTCATCAACAGCATGGGTTTTCCGTCGTACTTCCTCATCGTCTGGGACTTCATCAAATACGCGCGCGATCGCGACATTCCGGTGGGCCCGGGGCGCGGTTCGGCGGTCGGTTCGCTCGTATCGTACGTGCTGCGGATCACCGATCTCGATCCGATCAAGTTCGATCTCCTCTTCGAGCGTTTTCTCAACCCCGATCGCATCTCGATGCCCGACATCGATACGGATTTCTGCGTCGAGCGGCGCGACGAAGTGATCGCCTACGTCACCGAGAAATACGGCACCGATCACGTGGCGCAGATCGTCACCTTCGGAACGATGGCCGCACGCGCCGCCGTCCGCGACGCGGGCCGGGCGCTCGCCGTTCCGCTCGGCGACGTGGATCGCGTCGCAAAATTGATTCCATCGGGGCCGGGCGGGCTGTCGATCGAGAAGGCGCTTCGACAGATTCCCGAGCTCAAAGCGCAATACGACGGCTCGCCGCAAGTGCGGCACTTGCTCGATACCGCAAAATCCATCGAGGGGCTGGCGCGTCACGCGTCGACGCACGCCGCGGGCGTCGTCATCTCTAAAGATAAGCTGGTCGATATCACGCCGCTCATCAAGCTCGGCGACGACGACGTCAACACGCAGTACGATATGGGCTGGGTTGAAAAAATCGGCTTGCTCAAGATGGACTTTCTCGGCCTGCGCAACCTTACGGTGATGAAGAACGCCGAAGACGAGATCAAACGCGTCGAACGGCCCGAGTTCGACCTCGCGCGCATCCCCGACGACGACGCCGGCACCTACGAGATGCTCTCGCGCGGTGAGACGACGGGCGTCTTCCAGCTCGAGTCCGACGGCATGCGCCGCGTCGTCTCCGAGCTCAAGCCAAATTGTCTCGACGACGTCGTGGCGCTCGTCGCGCTCTACCGGCCCGGCCCCATGGAGTGGATTCCGCAGTATATCAGCAACAAGCACGGCCGTACGAAGCCGACCTACCTGCATCCCAAACTCGAGGCCATCCTCGGGCCGACCCACGGGATCGCGGCCTATCAGGAACAAGTCATGCAGCTCGCGCGCGATATCGCCGGCTTCACGCTCGGCCAAGCGGACGAGTTGCGCAAAGTCATGGGCAAGAAGCAGAAGGACAAGATCCCGGTGTACCGCGAGAAGTTCGTGAAGGGCGCCGTCGCCACGAACGGGATTACCGAACAATTAGCGGAGGAGATCTTCGCTTTCGTCGAGCCCTTCGCGGGCTACGGCTTTAATAAGAGTCATGCGGTTGCGTATGGGTGGATCGCGTATCAAACCGCCTATCTCAAGGCCAATCACCCGCGCGCGTATCTCGCGGCGCTGATGACGTCGGTGAAAGACAAAACCGATAAACTCGTGGAGTATATCGACGAAGCGAAGAAGGTGGGCATCGCGGTGCTGCCGCCCGACGTGAACGAATCGCGCATCGACTTCACGGTCGTCGACGGCGATATTCGCTTTGGGCTCGCGGCGATCAAGGGCGTCGGCGAGGGCGCCGTGCGCGCGATCATCGACGCGCGCGAGCGCAGCGGGCGGTTCGTCGATCTGTTCGATTTCGTCAAACGCGTCGATACCAAACTGCTCAACCGCAAGGTCTTCGAAGCGCTCGTCAAATGCGGGGCGCTCGATTCCGTGCCCGGCAATCGCGCGCAAAAGCTCGACGCGCTCGAAGTGGCGCTCGAAGGCTCCGTGCGCGCCGCGCGCGATCGCGAATCCGGTCAGTTCTCGTTATTTGGAGAAGTCGAGCCGGCGCACGAGCATCTGCGCCCGCAGTTGCGGGCGCTTGCCGTGCCGCCGGTTCTCGAGCAGCTGACGTGGGAGAAAGAAACGCTCGGCATCTTCGTTTCGGGTCACCCGCTGGCGGACGTAGCCGAGGCCCTCGCGCGCGGCGGTGCGATCGCGCTCAAAGATTTGCGCGGCCGTGAGGACGACGCGTTCGTAACGGTCGCGGGAATGCTGACCGCGGTGCGGCGCACGCTGACCAAAGCGCAACAGCAGATGCTCGTGGCGACGCTCGAAGACATGAGCGGTAGCGTCGAATGCATCGTCTTTCCCAAACAGTATCCGCTCCTGCAAGCGACGTTCGTGCCCGATGCTATCGTCACGCTCAAGGGCCGCGTGCGTTTTCGCGAGCGGCGCGGCTCGCTGCCCGGCGACGACGTGCCGGTCGAGCTGTCGCTCACCGTCAACGAGGCGAAGGCCTACGAACGCCGCGACGTGCCGCCGCCGCCGAAAGGCTGGCACGTCTCGGCCACGTCCGTGCGTGAGATCGACGCACTCGCGCGCTTGCTCGACGAATCTCCCGGAGCCGTGCCGCTCGTGCTCCACGTCGGCGACAGCGAAGAGACGGTCGCGCGCGGCATCTCAAATAGTATCTACGTTAAAAACGAGCTCGAATCGATCTTCGGCGGCACCCGCGTGTGGGAGGCGCCGGTCTGATGCGCTTACCCCAAGGAACGCGCGACTGGCTGCCCGCCGAACTGCGCCGCAAGCGCGCAGTCGAAGCCGTCTTGCGCGGCGTGTTCGAACGGTGGGCGTACGCCGAAGTGCAGACGCCGAACTTCGAGCGTTTCGACGCGCTCGAAATCGGGCTCGGGGAAGCCATCGCGAAGAAGACGTTCCTCTTCGCCGATAAGAGCGGCACGCAGATCGCCCTGCGGCCCGAAATGACGACGCCCGTCGCGCGATTGGTCGCGACGCGCATGCGGCAAGCGCCGCTGCCGTTGCGTCTATCGTACGTCGCACCCGCGTATCGCTACGAAGACGTTCAAGAAGGCCGCATGCGCGAATATACGACGGCGGGCCTGGAATTGATCGGCCCCGAGAGTCTGGATGCCGATGCGGAAAGTCTGTTTACCGCAATCGAAGCGATGGACGCCCTCGGCCTCGGCGATACGCTCTTTGATATCAATCACGCGGCGATCGTCGACGGCGTGCTCGCCGGGCTCGAACTCGATACGCCCGCGACGGTTCTCGCGAAGGCGCTCATCTCCGGGCGCAACGTGGTGGCGCTGCGCGAGCATCTCGCGAGCACGGGCAGCGCGCACGCCGTCGATGCGGTCGTCGCGCTCGCGATGACGCGCGGCCGCGACGACGTGCTCGCGAGCGCGCGCGAGCTCTGCCACACCGACGCCGGGCTCGCGGGCGTCGAACGGCTGCGGCGCATCCTCGTGCGCGCGGACGAGCTCGGCTTCGGCGAGCGCATCAACGTCGACTGTTCGCTGCTGCGCGACATCACGTACTACACGGGCTTCATCTTCGAAGGCTTCGTGAACGAAGTCGGCTTCGCGCTGTGCGGCGGTGGGCGCTACGATGCGCTGCTGCCGAGTTTCGGCTTCGCGGCCGGCGCCGTCGGCTGGTCGCTTGCGATCGAACGCATCCTCATCGCCCTCGAGCGGCGCCATAGCGCGCAATTCGGCGCCGCGCCGGCAGTCGACGTGCTCGTCAGCGGTTCGGACGTCGTCGCGGCGCGGGAACGCGCGGCCGGACGTATCGTACGCATCGATTTCGAGAAGCTCGATGAAGCGCAGCTTCTAGAAGAAGCGCGGCGTCACCGCATCCCGCGCGTGGTGATCGTCGCCGGCGGCAGCATCCGGGAAGTCGAGGTCGCCCTATGAAGCTCGGACCGGGCGACGGATTGACGATCGCTATTCCCAAAGGCGCACTCTACGGCGACTCCGCCGCGCGGCTGCGGGCCGCGGGGGTCGACGTGCCGCTCGATCCCGGCCGCAAGCTCACGGTGGAAACCAGCGACGGAACGCGGGTCGTGTTCCTGCGGCCGACCGACGTTCCGGCCTACGTCGAGTTTGGCGCGGCCGACTGCGGTATCGTCGGGGCCGACGTGCTTTGGGAAACCGAGCGCAGCGTGTGCGAGCTCGCGGATCTCGCCTTCGGGGCGTGCCGCCTCGTGGTCGCCGCGCGACGGGAAGATCGCTATCACGAGGGCGCCCAGTTGCCGACGTTCTTGCGCGTCGCGACGAAGTTCGAAAAAAGCGCGGAGGCGTACTTTGCCGAACGCGATCTCCCCGTGCAGATAATCAAGCTTCACGGCTCGGTGGAACTGAGCCCGATCGTCGGACTCTCCGATCTCATCGTCGATCTCGTCGCGACGGGTAACACGCTGCGCGAACACGATATGGTCGTCGTCGACGAGATCGCCGCGTCGACCGCCCGTTTCGTCGTCAATCCGGTGCGCTTTCGCGCGAAGTACGCCGCGCTCACCACTTTGCTCGCGCGGCTCGATCCGCGGGTACCGGCGTGATCGCGCGGCTTGGCGTCATCGATGCGAGCGACGAGTCGGCGCTCGCCGGGCTCTACGCCGGTGGGTGGGATCCCAGTGCCGAGACGACGGCGACCGTCGCCCGCATCCTCGCCGACGTGCGCCGCTCGGGCGACGACGCGCTCGTCGCGTATACGCGCCGCTTCGACTATCCGGGCGCGACGAAGACGGCGCTGCGCGTCGCCGTGCCGTCGCTCGCCGAAGCGGCGGCGTTCGTGCCGGAGACGATTGCCAACGGGTTGCAGCTCGCGCGCGAGCGCGTCGCCGCTTTTCACCAACGGCAGCGCGCGCACGATACCGAGCATCGCGATCCCGACGGAACGGTCAGCGCATTTCTCGTGCGGCCGCTGCAGGCCGTCGGATGTTACGTTCCGGGCGGGACGGCGACCTTGCCGTCGTCGGTCATCATGACCGTCGTGCCGGCGAAGATCGCGGGGGTTCCCCGCATCGTCGTCGCCACGCCGCCGAAGGCGGACGGCTCGCTCGATCCCGCGATCCTGTACGCCTGCGCGCTGTGCGGAGTCGACGAACTCTACGCCGTCGGCGGCGCCCAGGCGATCGCGGCACTCGCTTACGGCACCGCGACGATCGCGAAAATCGATAAGATCGTGGGCCCGGGTAACGTCTGGGTGACCGAAGCGAAGCGTCAAGTTTTCGGCATGTGCGGCATCGACGGACTCGCCGGTCCCTCGGAAGTGCTCGTCGTCGCCGATGCCGGGTCGAAGCCCGAGTTCGTTGCAGGCGAACTCATCGCGCAGGCGGAGCACGATCCGCTGGCCCGCGTCGCCGCCGTAAGCGACGATCGCGGGCTGCTCGAACGCGTCGCGGATTTGCTCGACGGTCCCTTCGCGACGGCGTGCGGCCGCGGCGAGATCGTTAACCGAGTACTCGCCGGGCGCGCGTATCTCGTTTTCGCGCGCGATCGCGCGGCGATCCTCGGTGTGATCGACCGCTTCGCGCCCGAACATCTTTCGATCCAGACGCGCGATGCGTGGGATCTCGTTCCGGATATCGCGCGCGCGGGGGCGCTGTTCCTGGGCGACGACACGCCCGTTGCGGCGGGCGATTATATCGCCGGCAGCAATCACGTCTTGCCGACGTCTGGGGCGGGTCGCTTTTCGTCGGGTCTGCACCTCGCAGATTTCTACCGCACGATGTCGCTCGTGGCCAATAGCCGCGCGCGCATGAGCGGCGACGCGCGAACCCTCGCGGCGCTCGCCGAATTCGAAGGCCTGCCCGCCCACGCGCGAACCGCTTTGCTCCGTGAGGAATTTAAACGCTGAAGCTCTTAAACGAACCGCCCTTGCTGCTCGCGCTCGATCTCGACGGGACCGTCGTCGAACCCCGTCGACCCGTTCGGCCGGCCGTCGTCGCCGCCGTCGGACGCGCCATGGCGGCGGGCGTGCGCGTTACGATCGTCACCGGCCGGATGTACGTCGGCGCGCGGCCCTTTGCGCGAGCGCTCGGACTGTCGGGCCCGATCGTCTGCTATCAGGGCGCCGTCATTGCGGACGCGCAAAGCGGGCGTTTCGAACGCGAAGTCCCGTTGCCGGGTGCCGTCGCGCGCAAGATCTACGAGGTGGCGGCGCCCTTCGGCTATCACGTGCAGTTCTATCGCGACGATAAATTTTACGTCGAAAATGACAACGAGTACGCGCGGCTCTACGCTCGCACGTCGGGCACCGACGCAATCGTCGTTCCGTCGCTGCTGGAAGCGTTCGCGCAGTACGACAGCACGAAGGTCAATATCGTGACCGAGCCCGCGCGCGCCGCCGAAGCGTGCGCGCTGATGCAGCGTACCGTCGGAGGCGAAGCGTACGTCACGCGTTCCAACCCCGAATTCGTCGAGATGCTCAGCCCATCGTGCAACAAAGGCGCGGCCGTGCGTTTGATCGCGGAACGCTACGGTATCCCAATGGAGCGCGTTGTGGCGATCGGCGATTCGTATAACGATCTCCCGTTTCTCGAAGCGGCCGGTTTCGCGATCGCGATGGGGTCGGCGCCGGACGAACTTAAGGCGCTCGCCGATGCAGTCGTGGGCGATGTCGAGCACGACGGCGTCGCGGAAGCCATCGAGCGATACGTGCTCGCGACGCCGGCGGCGGATTCTCTCGCCGGATGACGATCGCGCCGCGCCCGAAGCGGCGCTCGCGCCCGTCCCTTGCTGCCAGGCTGCGGCGCTTTTGGCTGCTCGGCGTCGCCGTGCTCCTACTGGGCCTGTGGGGCGGCTTCGCGCTCGCAACGTCGTCCGCGTTTCGCTTGCACCAACTCACGATTACGCCGCTCACGCACGTCGGGCTCGGTGACGTCCTAGCGCGGGCGGAGATCGATCCGCGGACGAACGTATGGCTGCTCGATCGCGGCGCGATTTCGCGGCGCATCGAAGCCTTACCGTACGTCGCGACGGCCCGCGTGCACCCGCGTCTTCTCGGCAACGTGCTGATCGACATCACCGAGCGGACGGCCGCCGGCTGCGTGCGTTCGACGGGTGGTCGCACGCTGACGATCGATCGGGAGAATCGGGTCTTGGAGCGCGGTTGCGTCGCGACGATTCCCATCGCGTACGTCGTGCGGGCCGCACTCGCGGAACCTCCCGGCCGCTATGTTCGAAATGCCGAACTCGCCGCGCTCGAGCGCGACGCGCGGGCGCTCGCGCTCCGGGGCGAGCAGTTCCGGACCCTGCGGCACGACGCGTTCGGCGGACTCGAGGCCGACCTGCCCGACGGCGTCCGCGTCCGCTTCGGGGACGATCGCGATCTCGATCGCAAGCAGCAGCTTATCGGCCCGATCTTTACCGGGCTCGGCGCCCGCGCGGCGCGCGTGCGAGCGGTCGACCTGCGCGCACCCACGACCCCGGTGCTGGAGTTTCGCGCCCCGAGTTCTTCACCGAAACCCACGTTACACACACACTATACACAAGGAACTCACCGGGCCGACCACAATATATAGTGGATGCCATTCGGTATGACGCCGCGGCCAGTTGTTTTTGGGGGCCGCATTGAGTAAGCTGCCCAACGGCGCCACCGTGGTCGGCTTGGATATCGGGACCACCAAGACGTGTGCGGTCGTCGCGAATGCCGACTCGGCGGGGGTTGAGGTCCTGGGCGTGGGTGAGGCGCCCTGCGCGGGCCTCCGGCGCGGGGTCATCACCGATCTCGAAGAGACGGTGCGGTCCATCGAGGCGGCTACCGAACGGGCCGAGCGCATGGCCGGCGTCCACATCTCGCACGTCTACGTCGGGGTCACGGGCGAGCACGTCCAGAGCACCAACAACCGGGGCGTCGTGGCGATCACGGGAGACGAGCGCGAAGTCGTTCGCGGCGACGTCCGGCGCGTCGTCGAAGCGTCCAAACTCATCAGCGTCGGCGCGGAACGGCACATCATCCACACGCTGCCGCGCCGCTTTTCCGTCGACGGCCACGATGGCATCGCCGATCCCATCGGCATGAGCGGCGCCCGCCTCGAAGTCGATACCCACATCGTTACCGGCGGCAATACGTTCATCACGAACGTGCTAAAGTGCGTGCAGCGGGCGGGGCTCGAGTCTGCGGGCATCGTCTTCGAACCGCTCGCGTCGTCGGCTGCGACGTTGCTCGCCGAAGAGAAGCACGTCGGCGTCGTGCTGCTCGACATCGGCGGCGGCACGACCGATGTCGCAGTCTATAGCGCCGGCGGCGCGATCCATACGTCGACGATCCCCATCGGCGGCAACATGCTTACCAACGACATCGCTCTCGGTCTTAAGACGACGTTCGCCGAAGCCGAGCAGATCAAATGCACGATCGCTTCAGCGGTAAATGATCGGCACGGCGACGATAACTTTGCGGTCAAGACGCTCGACGGGCGCACGAAACGCACGGTGACGCGGGCGCAGCTGCGTACGATCGTCGCGCCGCGCCTCAACGAAATCTTTCGTTTGGCGAAAGCACAGCTCGCCACGCTTCCGCGCGAGGTCATGCTCGCCGAAATCGTCGTGACCGGCGGCGGCGCGCATCTCCACGGCATGGAGCAAGCGGCCTCGGAGTTCTTCGCGATGCCCGCACGCATCGGCGTCCCGACGGCTGTCGGCGGGCTCGCCGAAAGCGTCAAACGGCCCGAATACGCGACGGCGGTCGGGCTCGTACTCTTCGGACCTAAAGGCGACGGCGTCGGCTGGGACCACGGAACGTCGTCGCGCAATCCCTTGGGCAAAGTCGCCGCCTGGTTCGGCGATCTTTGGAACTAAACGACACCGCGCCGAGCGCGGCGCATCCCACTGAGCTCTCACTTTTCGCGGAGGCATCGATGGCGGAATCCAAACGTTATAATCCCGAACAAACGGCGACGATCAAGGTGGTCGGCATCGGCGGCGGCGGCTGCAACGCCATCAATCGGATGATCGACGCAGGCCTAGCGAACGTCGATTTCTATGCGGTCAATACCGACGTGCAGGCGCTGCGAAACGTGCAGACGTCGAACACCGTGCACATCGGCGTCGGCAAGACGCGCGGCCTCGGTGCCGGCGCGAATCCCGAAACGGGTCGCGAAGCCGCCGAAGAATCGCGCGAAGATCTCGCGATGGTGCTCGACGGCGCCGATCTCGTCTTTATCACTGCCGGCATGGGCGGCGGCACCGGCACCGGCGCCGCACCGATCATCGCCGAGCTCGCGCGCGAGTCGGGCGCGCTGACGGTCGCGGTCGTGACGAAGCCGTTCTCGTTCGAAGGCCGCAAGCGCATGCTGCTCGCCGAACGCGGCATTGCCGATCTCGAGCAAAAATGCGATACGCTCATCACGATTCCCAACGAACGCATCCTGCAGATCATCGAGAAACGCACGCCGTTGCAAGAAGCGTTTAGCTATGCCGACGACGTCTTGCGCCAGGGCATCCAAGGCATCTCGGATCTCATCACGCAGCCGGGTTTGATCAATCTCGACTTCGCCGACGTGAAGACGATCCTAACGGACGCCGGCTCCGCGATGATGGGTATCGGCGAAGGCTCGGGCGAGCATCGGGCCGCCGACGCCGCGCAGAAGGCGATCGCATCGCCCCTGCTCGAGACGACGATCGAAGGCGCGCGAGGCGTGATCTTCAATATTACGGGCGGCCCGGATCTCGCGATGTACGAAGTGAATGAAGCGGCCGAAATGATCGCACGCGCGGTCGATTCGGACGCCCAGATTATCTTCGGAGCGTCGATCGATCCCACGATGAAAGAGAAAGTTCGCATCACGGTGCTCGCCGCCGGCTTCGGTGCGCGCCGCGCGTACGATCCGGCGGCGGCGGCGGCGTTTAGTTTCGAACCGAAATTCGAGAAAGTCGCGCCGGTCAACATGGACGATATCGAGGTTCCGGCATTTCTTCGTTACCGTAGTTAAGCGAGCGATAGAAGGGAGGCTCGCCGGTTACGGCGGGCCTTTTCTTTTCATCACGCACGCGCCAAGAGTTGCCGGCGGTAGCGCGAAGTGCGCGACATGACGACCATCAGCCCCATTGCGGCCGGCGTTGCGGAGCGCGCCATCGAGCTCCGCCGCGAGATTCACCGGTATCCCGAACTCGGTTTCGAAGAAGAACGGACCGCCGCGCTCGTCGAGCGCGAACTCGATGGGCTCGGTATCGAGCATCGACGCGTCGCCAAAACCGGCGTCGTCGGCATCGTGCGCGGTGCGCTACCGGGGAAAGTCGCGGGCTTGCGCGCGGACATGGACGCGCTACCGCTTACGGAGCGCTCCGGCGAGCCGTTCAGTTCGACCGTGCCCGGAAAAATGCACGCGTGCGGGCACGACGCACACACCGCGATGCTGCTCGCCGCGGCCTCCGTCTTGCAGGGGGATCGCGCGAACTTCGCCGGCACGGCGGTCTTACTATTCCAACCCGCAGAAGAAGGGCCGGGCGGGGCGCTGCCGATGATCGAGGCCGGGGCGATGGACGATCCGGCGATCGATGCGGTCGTCATGCTGCACGTCGACCCGCGGCTCGATACCGGAACGGTCGGTTTCATTGCGGGCCCGTGTAACGCGGCGGCGGATGAATTTCGCGTGACGATCGAAGGCCGCGGCGGTCACGGCGCGGCGCCGCACAACGCGATCGACGCCATCCCGTGCGCCGCGGCCGTCGTGCTCGCGCTCCAAAATATCGCGGCGCGCGAAATCGATCCGCTCAAAACCGTCGTCGTGACGATCGGCACGATCGAAGGCGGTTACCGCAACAACATCATCGCCGATCGCGTGCACATGACGGGAACGTTTCGCTCGCAAGATTCGGCGGTTCGCGACGGCCTCGAAGAAAAAGCGCGCCGGATCGTTACGGGGGTGGCCGCGGGCTATAACTGTACGGGAACGCTCGAGACGATCTACGGCTACCCGGCCGTCGTCAACGATGCCGAACTCGCACGGACCTTTCGCGCGTACCTCACGGAAACGAGCGCCGTGCCCGTCCTCTCGCCCGCCGCTACGATGGGGGGCGAAGATTTCGCCTATTTCGCCGAGCGCGTGCCGGGGTTACTCGTGCGCCACGGCATCCGAAGCGAGCGTGCGGGCTCGATCCATCCCGGCCATAGCCCGCACTTCCGCGTCGACGAATCGTCGCTGGCTTACGGGATCGAGACGCTCGTCGCGTTCGCGCGCGGGGTCGGTGCGGGCGTGGTTTTCGGGGGCGACGCCGTACCGTAGGCCGCCTCACATTCCCGCTGCGGTCATCGGAATACGCTTACCGGCACAGCGCACCGCGCCGGAAAGGGTTTCGATGTCCGCCGCTCTCACCCGCAAGAACGCCAATCTCGAGCAACAGGCGCGAGCCGCGCGCGATCTCGGCCTCATCGAGGCCTATCGTGCCGGTCGCCACGATGCGTTCGATGAGTTGGTGCGTGCGTACGATCAGCACGTGCGGCGGATTTTGGCCCAGTTGAACGTCTCACCGGGCGACGTCGAGGATCTCGCGCAGGAAGTCTTCTTGCGCATCTTCCGCAATCTCCACCGTTTTCGCGGTCAATCGTCGTTCTACACGTGGCTCTATCGCATCACGGTCAACGTCTTCTTCGATCACAATAAGAAACGCAAACGGGCGGACGTGCGCCTCGCGCGCTTACAAAATGCGCTCGTCGACGTCAGCAACGTCCGTCACGACGGCGACGATCCGTACTTCGCATGTTACAACGCCTTGACTGCGGACGAGTTCGCCCGGGCCATCGAGGCCTTGCCGGAGGCGTTCCGCACCGTGGTGTCCATGCGGGAGGTGGACGACCTCTCGTATGAGGAGATCGCCGTCCAAACCGGCATTTCGATCGGGACGGTTCGCTCGCGGCTCTCGCGCGCCCGGGCCCGCCTCAAGGAGCTGCTCCGGCCGGCGCTCGTGCCCTCGGCGGCCTAAGTCCCATATGCGATCGGCCACTAGGTGTTGTGCCAAGTAGAATTCCGGGCCCAACAGCTTGTGTCCCGAGAGGGTCGTTAGGCCTGGCGCCGAATGGCCGCACATGGTCGCAACTCTTGGTTCCGCCGAGCGCCTCTCCTCGAATGCGCTCCAAAGCAGTCAAGATCTCGCTAGTAGCCCGGAAGCCGCCTTTGCGCTGATCTGCGAGGTGGAGAAGTGGCCGGTCTGGCTGTCGTTTCTCAAGGGCGCGCGCCGCAGCGACGAAGGCGGTACGCTGCACCTCGGTGCAGAGATCGCCCTGCGCGGGGCGATTCCCGGCGAAGACGAGGAACTGTACGAAGTCGACCAATTCCTACCCGGCCATATCGTGTCGCTCGTCGGCGCCTATTCGGTCCGGCGTCGCATCGAATTTCGCATCGAACGAAAGTCGTCCCGCGCGAAATTGGTCGTGCGCATGGATTATCCGTCATACGGCGGTATGCTCGGCGCCCTGCTCGATCGCATGACGGCGCGCCGCCGCCTAGTCGGCGCGTTGGACGATTCGCTCCAGCACTTCAAAGGGCTCGTCGAATACAAAGACGTCGAGAAGGACGCACTTCTCCAGGATTTCTGACGGCTTAGCAGTCGTTGACGCGAAGTGCTAACGGCGCGTATACTTTGACCTGTTTCTGTTTCGAACGGTCTAGGGGGATAAGGGTGCCGATCTACGAGTATCAATGTGCGACGTGCGGTGCGGTTACCGATATCAAGCACGGATTCAAAGAAACCGCGAGCGAACCATGTTCGCAATGCGGCGGCACCGATCTCAAACGACTCTTTAACCCCGCGAGCATCGTTTTTAAAGGGTCGGGATTTTACGTGACGGACTCGCGTAAGGCGAGCGAACCGGCGAAAACGAGCGAGCCGGCCAAGACCGAAACGAAAGCGGAAGTGAAGAAGGAATCCGGCGGAAAGAGCGACGCGGCAGCGTGACGCCATCTCATGCGAACCTTGCGGCGCTCGGCATCGGTGTCGGGCTCGCCTTGATCCTCGCAGCGGTCGGCATCGTGGGGCTCGTGAAACTCGGTCGCGCGCTCAAGAGGCGCACCGAAGAGTACAAGCAGTTGCCGGTTCGAGCGTACGTCGACGTCGCGCAGACGAAGATCTCCAATGCGGTGCGCCGCATCGCAACCGCACCCGCTCTCGCGTACCGATTCAAGGCAGCGTTGCGCGATCTCGCAAGCGCGCGCGTGAAGATCGCCGCAATCGTCACGTCGCCGAGCGCGCTTTGGCGCTTGGGCGAATTGGTCGTTACCGGTAAGTAAGTTGCGCCGCTTCCCAGAGCGGTACGAAATCGGGGAAGCTCACGGCGATGCACTGCGGATCGTCGATCGTATGCGCGCCGACCGGCGCCGCAAGCGTCGCGATCGCCATGGCGATGCGATGGTCGTCATGCGTGTGCAGCGTCGCTTCGGGGATTCGTGCCCCGCCGCCGACGATGTCGAGGCCGTCGCGACATTCCGTCACCGCGATCCCGCACGCGCGTAAGGTCTCGGCGATAACGGCGAGCCGGTCCGACTCTTTAGCGCGCAGGTCCGCCGCATCGCGAATCCGGGTCGTCCCGGTCGCATGTGCCGCGACGGCGGCGAGCAACGTCACTTCGTCGATCGCGCGGACGACGAGCTCGCCCGCGAGGGTCGTGGCGCGCAAGGGCCGGTAGCGAACCGCAATATCGGCAACCGATTCGCCGTCGAGCGAACGTTCGTTCGTGACCGAAAGCTCGGCGCCCATCGCACGCAGCGCGTCCAGCACGCCGGTGCGCGTGTGATTGAAGCCGACTTCGCGCAGCACCACATCGCTGCCCGGGGTGATCGCCGCAGCGGCCAGGAAAAACGCCGCTCCCGAAAGGTCGCCGGGGATACGAACGTCGCGCGCGACGAGCGCGCCGGGCTCGAGTTCGACGGTGCGACCGTCGAAGCGCACCTCGCGGCCGAAATGGCGCAACATGATCTCGGTGTGATCGCGCGAGAACGCGTCGCCCGTGATACGGACGGGCCCGCGCGCATCGAGATGCGCGAGTAAGATCGCAGATTTGACTTGGGCCGAGGCGACCTCGAGTTCGAACGTGCCCCCGGCCGGCTCGACGATACCGCGCACCGTTACGGGCAGCCGCCCATCGTTCGTCTCGACCGCGGCGCCCATCGCGCGCAGCGGCCGCGCGACGCGTTCCATCGGCCGCCGGCGTAGCGAAGCGTCGCCGTCGAACGTCGCGGCGATGCCGCGCCCCGCGCACAGCCCGAGCAGCAAGCGCGTCGTCGTGCCCGAATTGCGCGCATCGATCGTCGTTGCGGGTGCGTGCAGCGCGCCGCCGCGCACGACGATCCTCTCGCCGTGGTCGGCGACGTGCGCGCCGAGCGCGGCGATCGCGTCGCGCGTCGCCAAGACGTCGGCACCGCGATTTGGCTGTGCGACCGTCGACGTGCCGCGGGCAGCGGCGGCGAATATCAGCGCCCGATGCGAGACCGATTTATCGCCCGCAACGCGCACGTCGCCGCACAGCGGGCCGCGCTGGAACGTCACGGCGATCTTTCTCTAGTCGAACTGGTAGGGAAGGTGGGATTCGAACCCACAAGAGCGTAAGCTCAATCGCTTTTGAGGCGATCGCGTAGACCGTTCCGCCACTTCCCCGTATCGTATCGCGACATTCGAGGAGCCGGTTTGGCGCCCTGCGTCGGCACCTGCGCTTCTCGTTCGGCCGCGGCGAGCTCGGTACGCGCTGCCGCGAGCGACGCGGCGCTCGCGTAGCCGTACCGCACGTGTGTCGTGCGGTCGCGTGCGAGCGAGAGTCGCACGACGATCGAAAAGCGGCGTTCGAGAATCGTCGCATCCTCGACGTCGCCGGCGTGCCATGCAACAGTCGCGAGCTCGTGGGTCGCGGTGTCGTAGTAGCCGAGCGCGTTGCCTTCGCGCACGTGCAGCGTCGTGTCGGCGGCGAACGCGCTATCGTCGGGTCGGAGCAATCGCTGCGTCGTCATCGCGCTGCCGTCACCGACGGAAAGCGACGTCACGCTGACCGCACGCTGCGCGTCATCGGTCGCCGGGCCGTCGGCGAACGTGACGCGTTCGCCGACGTCGAAAGCACGCAAGCCCGGTGCGAGCGTAACGGTACGCTCGAAGCGAGCTCCGTTCGGCACGACGTCGGGCGCGTCGTAGGCGAACCTCGCGCGCGCTCGCGCGCCGCTTTCGAGATCGCTCGCGCGATAGGTCCGGTTGAACGTTCCCGCCGCAAACTGATGCGTGTACTTCGCGATGCGATCGGTCGTCGAAAGCGGCGGCTCGCGCGTCACGTCGTCGCGCATCGCTCCGACGGATGTGAAGACGTTGCGCCGCGTAACGTCGTCTTGAAATACGAACGCGCGCGCGCCCGCGTTCGGCGCTACGACCACTCGCACGAGGCCGTTATCTAATACCACGGTATCCTGGCCTTCGCGATAGAGATCGCTCGCGTACGCGAGCGCCCGGCCCGCAGACGGCGCCGGCATGAAAACCGACGGCAGCAACGCATCGTTACGAATCGGCAGCACGGGCCCAGCGGTTACCGTTTCGTCGTTCGGCTTTGCCGCGTCCGTCGTTTGAAAGATGAGGTGACCGGCCGTTACGGCCGCGACGACCGCATCGTGTGCGGGAACGACGAACGGCGCCAAACGCCGCGTACCGTGGATCGTCGCGACCGCTGCTGCGTTCACTGCGAGGGGCATATCCGAATAGTTCGGTACCGATAAAAAGCCGTCGACGGTGTGCGAGGTATCGACGGCGAACGAGGCACCGGGGATCCCCTCGACGCTGCGTTGCCGTCCCGACGTGCGCCACGCTTGCGCGATCGCTGCGGCCGTTGCGGCGCCACGCAGCAAACGTCCCCCTGCACGGCGATATCGCGCGAACGTTTGCGCGACGTCTCGAGCGACGGGATCCCGCAGGCCGTCCACGTCGGGTACGACCACGAGCGGATACCGCGCGAGATCCGAAGCATCGGTCGCGTGCGGGTCGACGAGCGCGCACGAAAGCCGGGCCGTCCGGCACGCCTGTTGTGCGGCGATCGTCGCGGCGGCGATCTTGGCGTACGCGTCGTTGCTAAGGGCTCGCGTACCGTAGCTCGCGCCGGTGTAGGCGATCGCGGCGTCGTAGAGCGTCTGCGCGCTTGCGAGCTGCGGCCCGAAAACCCGGACGAGCGCGCCGATTCGCGCCGTCGGCGCATATCGGGCGGCATGCGCGCCGTCGATTCCCAGAGCCGCGTCCCACGCATAGAAACCGTTGGCGAACGGCGCTTCCCAGCCCGTCGGACAGAGCGTATCTTGTGCGGGAAAGTTGACGACGCCGCGTACTCCCTGACCGATCATCGTCGCGAGCGCGAGCGCGGTGTTGCTCGGGTCGGCGGGCCGCGGGCGTACGTCGTCCGGCTGCTGCAGCCAGCCGGCTTGGAACTCGCTCGCCATCATCGGCTGATGCGGCCGCGTGTGCAGCAGGCCCGTCGAAAATTCGAGTTGCGCGCGATCGTGTTCGCCGATGGCGTATGCGTCGCTTTGATACCAGTTGCCCATCGCCCAGACCGGCGACGACGCCGTCACTTTCATCTGATACGTGTTGATGAACGTCAGTTCGCTCGTACCCGTGACGCCGTGAACGACGGCTCGCAAGTATTCGAGATACGCGCGCAGATGCGGCGCCGGATAGGTTTGATTATCGATGTACGCGCCTTGGTCGTCGTCAAGTGCGACCGCCACGATGCGGTCGGCGACGAACGCGCTTTCGTGGAGCACGCGTTGGAGCCAGCGGCTCGCATACCGCAGATGCGTCGCGTTATGCAGCCACTCGGCGGCCGCGTCGTCGGAGTGCGCGTTCTGTAAGGTCGCGGTAGCGGGATAGCGGCCTTCGAGCACGTCGTGGAGCGGCATGCCGTAGTCGGGGCGTTCCAAGAGCCACGCGGGGTACCCGCCGTTACGCCATTCGTTGCGAATAACGGGACCGGGGCGCAGGATGATCTCGAACCCTTCGTCGCGCGCGAGACGCAACACTTCGTGCAGATCGCGCCGCGGACTCGTGCGGCCATCGAAATCAAAATCGCCGTCGGCGAGTTCGTGCCAATTCCACGGCACGTACAGATCGAGCGTGTTGATACCCATCTTCGCGAGCTCGCGCAGCGACGCCGCCCACGTTTCGCGCGGCAGGCGTTCGTAAAAAAAGGCCGCGCCGTAGACGAAGAACGGCTTGCCGTCGACTTCGAACACGGGATCGCCGCCGGCGCGGTCGACGATCCGCGCGTGGCCGAAATGCGGCAACGCCGTGGCCGCGTCGCTTTGCCGGATGCCGAGCGCGCATGAGAGTGCGACGACGAGCGTGCCGAGCGTTGCGGCGCGCCGTAGGAACGGCCACTCCGCCGCGCGCCGCGCGCGCCAGAAGAAGACGAGTGCCCCGACGGCGAGCGTGGCCAAGCCGTACGCGATCGCCCGGGCGCCCGACGATACGAAGATATAGAGCCACCCGCACAGCGCGATGAGGGCCGGCAGGGGATAGGCCCACATGCGATACGGAGCGCGAATGCGGCGGGCTCGCGAGACCGCCAGCGCCACGATTTGCGCGACCGCTTGGATGAGGACGATGCCCGCCGTCAACGCGTTGATGACGTCGCCGAGTGAGAAGAAGCACGGCGGAATCGCGAGCAAGCCGAGGACGACGAGCGAGACCGTCGGAAAACGCCCGCGCGGATGGAGCCGTGCGAACGGCTTTAAAAAAACGCCGTCGATGGCGGCGGCGTAGGGCACGCGCGAAGCGGCGAGCAGACCGCCGAACGTCGATGCGAAAGCGGTTAACAAAATGGCGACCGTTACGATCCGCGCCGCGCCGCCGCCCCACGTCCGTTCGACGACGGTCGAGGCGACGTAATTCGCGGCCTCGGGGATCGCAGCACCGCCATTCGGCGCGACGAGTTCGCGCCACGGCACGATGCCGAGTACCCCCGCCTGCACCAAAATATAGAGCACGCCGACGCCGAGAATCGATAGCAGCACCGACGCCGGTAAGGTCTTCGCCGGAGTTCGCACCTCATCGCCGATCGCGCACGACGCGCCGTAGCCCGCATAATCGTAGAGCGTGATGACCAGCGCCGGCCCGAGCCCGGCTGCGAGCGCGGCGAAGAATCCAACGTGCGGATCGGCGCTCGCGGCGCGCGCGATCTGGAAGTGCGAGGCCGCCGCGGCGGCGAGCGTCGCGAGCGTCCCAAGCGCGATCCCCGCTAGTGCGATGCCGAACGTGCCGACGACGCGAATCGGCCGGTACAACAGCACGAGCGTCACGACGCCGACGCACGCCGCCACGACGCCTTGCAGCAGCACGTTCGTCGAAAGGGGTCGCCACAGATAGCCCGCGTAATGCGCGAAGCCGATGTAGCCGGTCGCGATCGTCAGCGGCGCGGAGATCACGAATTGCCAGGCGAAGAGAAACGCGAGCAGACGGCCCCAGCGTTCGCGACCGAACGATTCGCGTAAGAACACGTACGTGCTGCCCGAACCCGGGTAGAGCGAGCCCAGTTCGCAATACACGAGCCCGTCGCAGAGCGCGATGACGCCACCGACGAGCCACGCGATCAGCGCCGTGCTTCCGTGCAGGTTCGCGAGCACGAGCGGTATCGTGATCAGCGGGCCGATACCGACCATCGTGATGACGTTGACCGCCACCGCGCCCCGAAGACCGATGCCGCGAATCATCGTTGCCAAAGTATCGCAACGCGGGAGCAGCGTCCTTGCAAACCTAAGCGAGCCCCGTGGCGACGAGCGAACTCGGGCGGTTATTGGGCCTGCGCGGCGACGTGCGCATCGATTTCATCGACGCGCCGGCGCTGCGCGGAAACGCGCTCGGCGATCCATCGGTACGCCCGCTCGCGGTGTACCTGCCGCCGGGCTTCGATCCCCAAGGGTCGCGACGCTATCCCGTGCTGTACGTTTTGCACGGCTACACCGGCGACGTTGCAGCGCTGATTTCGTCGGGGCCCTGGTCGACCAACGTCGTGCAATGGGCGGATCGCCTAATCTCCAGCGGCGACATGCCGCCCGTGCTGCTGGTGGTCGTGGACGGCAACACGCGCCTCGGCGGCTCGCAGTACGTCGATTCGATCCATAACGGCGACTACGCCACGTACGCCGTGCGCGACGTGATCGGTCACGTCGATGCGGCGTATCCGACGATCCCTCACGAGGGCGGGCGCGCGGTACTCGGAAAATCGTCCGGCGGGTTCGGCGCGCTCTACCTGACGATGACCTTTCCCGGCGTCTTCGGCGCGTTCGCGTCGCATAGCGGCGATACGAATTTCCGCGGCGCTTATTTTGCGGCGTTCGCCCCGACGCAGCGAACGCTCGAAGCGCACGGGGGCGACGGCGAGGCGTTCGTCCAAGCGTTCGAGGCCAAAAACAAACGGTCGAGCGCGGAATACGACGCGATCATGCTGCTCGGGCAAGGAGCGGCGTATTCGCCGAGCGCGGCGCGTGCCTTCGCGATCGACCTGCCGTTCGATTTGCGAACGGGGGAGTTGCGCGAAGACGTTTTCGCCCGCTGGCTCGCGTTCGACCCGGTGGAGCTGTGCGTTTCCAAGCGCGCCGAACTCGGGCGTCTGCGGCTGCGTTACCTCGATTGCGGCCGCCGCGACGAATACGGTCTCGATCTCGGCGCCCGCTCGTTCGCGCGCCGCGTGCGCGAGCTCGGGCTCGACGTGCGGCACGAAGAGTTCGACGACGACCATCGCAGCATCGGCTACCGGTATGCCGTCTCGTTACCCGCTCTGGCTAACGTCTTGGAGTCCGCGTGATCGCTTTTCCGTCCTTCCTCGTTGCGGCGCTCGTCGCGCTCGTCGCGGCACCCGTCGCGGCGCCCACGCCCGTCGCACCGAGCGTAGGATCGCAGGCGCCCGCTCCCGCCGCGGTCGCGACGCAGGATCCGCTGGCCTACGACGATCCCGGCATGCACTTTCGCCCGCCCGACGGCTGGAGGCGGGTTCCACTCGCCGCGCAGGGTGCGAACAGCGACGGTAAGCGACCACCGGCGGCGGTCTACGTCCTGCATCCGGGCAAAGCGGAGCAACGCACGATCGTCATCGACATCCAGCCCTTCGACGGAACGCTCGACGGTTACGAGCGTTCGCGCGAGAGCGAACTGCATAGCGAGGCCGACGGCACGTTCGTCGATCGGAAATCGAAGACGACCCTCGGCAACGGCATGCCGGCCTATTTCCTACAAGTCAGTCAGCCCGGCGGCGCCGCCGGGCACCAGCTGCGCCGCTACGACTATCTCATCTACGATCTGCAGCGCAGCATCGACGTCGCCTACGTCGGGCGTTACGGCGACTTCGACGAAAATGAAGTGAAGGCGGCGCTCGGCTCGCTCTCCGTCGTCGTGTATCCGCGGCGCCGCTAACGCAGGAGCCGCGCCCCCGTCGTTTCGAGCGCGAGGCGCAGGTCGTCGAGCAGGTCGCCCGGATCTTCGATTCCGACCGACAGACGCACGAGTGAATCCGAAATCCCGCGCGCTTCGCGTTCGGCTTGCGGGATCGAACCGTGCGTCATGCGCGCCGGAATACCGACGAGCGATTCGACGCCGCCCAGACTCTCCGCCAGACTGAAAAGCGTCGTCGCCTTCGCAAAGGCGAACGCCCGCGACGCATCGCCGCGCAGCACGAACGAGACCATCCCGCCGAAACCGCGCATCTGCCGTTTCGCGAGCTCGTGTTGAGGATGCGAGGCGAGGCCGGGGTAGTAGACCCGCTCCACGTCGTCGCGGCCGTCGAGAAACTCGGCGACGAGCGCCGCGTTGCTGGCGTGCTCGCGCATACGCAACGCGAGCGTCTTGGCACCGCGCATGATCAGAAACGCATCGAAGGGTCCCGGTACGCCGCCGACGGCATTTTGATGGAACTTGATCGCCTGCGCGACGTCGGCGTCACTCGAAATCGCCGCGCCGCCGATCGCATCGCTATGACCGCCGATATATTTCGTCGTCGAGTGTACGACGATATCCGCCCCGAGCTCCAACGGCGACTGAAAATACGGCGACGCGAACGTGTTATCGACGGCGAGCAACGCACCGGACGGGCGCAGCGCCGCAATCGCCGCGATATCGACGAGCCGCAAAAGCGGATTCGTCGGCGTCTCGGCCCAGATCAATTTCGTGTTCGGCTGGAGCGCCGCGCGCGTTGCGGCGAGATCCGCGAGATCGACGTACGTGAAAGCGATACCGTAGCGTGCGAAAACTTTCGAGAAGACGCGATACGTCCCGCCGTAAAGATCGTCCCCGACGACGACGTGGTCGCCGGCCGAAAGCAGATTCATCACCGCCGATGTCGCGGCCATGCCGCTCGCAAAGGCGCTGCAGTAGCGCGCGTCTTCGAGTGCGGCGAGCTGCGTTTCAAGCGCCGTACGCGTGGGATTGACGGAACGGCTGTAGTCGTAGCCCTTATGTTCGCCGACGGCGCTCTGAGTGTACGTCGACGTCTGATAGATCGGCACGATCGTCGCGCCCGTGGCCGGGTCGGCGTCTTGGCCCGCGTGAATGGCGCGCGTACGAAACTTCATCGGTCGAAGTTCATGCGACCGGCGGCGTCGCGGTACTCGCGGAGAGATAGGAGATGATATCTTGCCGGGTCACGACGCCGGCCGGTTTGCCGCCGTCGTACACGAGAATCGCCGAGTTCGCTAGGGTCAGGAGTTTGTACGCGCGATCGATCTCAGCCCCGGTATCGAGCGCGGGAAAGGGGCTGCCCATCACGTCGCGCACGGCTTTGTGTAAGAGGTCGGAGCGATCGAACACGGCCCGCATGATGCCGACGTCGTTCACGCTACCGACGATTTCCGCGCCCCGCATGACGGGCAGCTGCGAGATCTCGTACCGCCGCAACAGATCCAGTGCGTCGCGAACGACACCGTCTTCTTTGACGGTGATCATCGGCGGTAACGGTTCCTTACTGCGCAGCACGTCGCCGACCGTCGCTTTCAGGCGCCCTTCGGCGAGGAAGCCGTTCGCGATCATCCACTCGTCGTTGAAGATCTTTGACATGTAGCCACGCCCGGAGTCCGGGAACATCACGACGAGCACGGCTTCGGGCGGCAGCGTTTTGGCAAGCTTCACCGCCGCGACGGCCGCCGTGCCCGACGAGCCGCCGACGAGCAGGCCCTCTTCGCGCGTGATGCGGCGCGTCATCAAGAACGATTCACGGTCCGAGACGCGCTCCATCACGTCGATCACTTTGAGATCGACCGTCTCCGGCAGATACGACATGCCGATGCCTTCGACCGCATACGATTTCGGCGTATCGCCGCTGTAGATCGAACCTTCGGGATCGGCCCCGACGACGTGGATGTGCGGATTGCGTTCTTTGAGATAGCGCGCCGTCCCCGAGATCGTGCCGCCCGTGCCGATGCCGGAGACGAAGTGCGTGATCGTGCCGGCCGTCTGCTCCCAAATCTCCGGCCCCGTCGTCTGGTAATGCGCGCCTGGATTCGCGAGGTTGTGCCATTGGTTGGGCATGTAGGCGCCGGCGATTTCGGCGACCAGGCGCGTCGCGACGCCGTAATACGATTCGGGCGAATCCGACGGCACGTTCGTCGGCGTCACGACGACTTCGGCGCCGTACGCCCGCAACAGATCGATTTTTTCCTTGGACATTTTATCGGGCATCACGAGGATACAGCGGTAACCGCGAATCGCCGCGGCCATCGCGAGGCCCGTCCCCGTGTTGCCGCTCGTGGCTTCGACGATGGTGGAACCCGGGCGCAGAAGCCCGCGCTCTTCGGCTTCGAGCAGCATCGCGACCGCCGAGCGGTCTTTGACGCTGCCGCCCGGATTGACGTATTCCACTTTGGCGAGCACGAGACAGGCGGCGCCGTCGGTCACGCGATTGAGGCGAACGAGCGGCGTTCGTCCGACGGCCTCGAGCGCGGAAGGGAAATACGTGCTCGTTCGTCTGCCTTCGGATACGGCCATAAGACCCAATTCGGGTTCGCCGTCGCGCAATCCGGCTGTGGGCGGCATCCGATTGCCGCGCCGCAGAGTCTATAGTGGCGTTCGCTTTACCACACGGGAGAATCACATGGCGACGGATCTACGCAACGGAACGGAGTTTCCTCGGCGCGGCCGGGATGCAGTCGACGGCTATCTTTGGATTCTGCGCGCGTTCGATAAGGCGCGGGCGGCGGCCGATAACACGCTGCACGATTACATCTATCCGTGTCCGATGGATAAGGGCGTCTTCGAGCGTTGGGGCATCTCGGTGGCCGAATTCGACGAAGCGATCAAAACGTGTCGCACCGACGACGAAATCGTCGTCTGGTTGCGCCAGCGCGTCGCCGCGCCGCGGCGCGATGCGGCCAATCGCTGGCTGACCGGCGAGAAGCTGGCAAATCTAGAAAAGCAGGATGTCGAAGAGGGCGTCGTCGCCGCGTAACTGAAATCGCGCGGCCATGCGCGTCGCTCGCTTCGCTTTCGTCCTCGGGCTCGTGACGGCGCTCGTCACAGGCTGCGGGCCGGCACTTCCGCCGGCCGGAAACTACGCTAGCGTCAACGGCCACGTGACCGATGCGGGAACGGGTGCGGCGCTCGCGGGCGCGGTCGTCGTCGTCAATTCCGTGCTCTCGGCAACGACCGATGCGTCCGGGGCGTACCGGATCGTTACCGTGCCGACGGGCCCGTGGTCGTACGGCGTGCAGGGGCCGGCGCGTTATTCGAGCGTAGCGCCCGTCGATAATCCCCCGCCGCTCATGCCGGGCGAAGCGCGCACCTTGGATTTTTCGCTGACTCGCCGCTAAAGCGCTAACGCGTGCTCTGGGCCGGCGTTACCTGCGGCGCGGGCGGCGAGAAGCGTACGAATGACGAGCGGTGTGCGACGTGTTCGTCGACGAGCTTGAGCACGACGTCGGCCAGGCGATTGGAATCGTGACGCACCGTGGACGTCTCGCTTACGACGCTCGCGCCGACGACGCGCATCCCCATCGCTTCGATCGCGGCCCGATCCGGCGCGACCGGGATCTGGCCTTCCTCGGCATAGAGTTCGAGCAATTTGCGCGGCGGCTCTTCGTTGATCACGACCGTATCGCAGACGCGTTGGTTCGTCTGCTCGAGCAAGACCCGGACGTGCTTCGACGCCGTGAAGGCATCGGTCTCGCCCGGCTGCGTCATGACGTTACAGATATAAATCTTTACGGCGCTCGCGCTCGCAACGGCGCTCGCGATGCCGTCGACCAGAAAGTTCGGCAAGATCGACGTATAAAGGCTTCCCGGCCCCAGCACGATGGCATCGGCATCGGCGATCGCGGCCAGGACTTCGCGTAAGGGCTGCGATCCGGCGGGTTCGAGGGTAAGCCGCGCGATCGGTGCCGCCGATTTTGAGATGTTGGTCTCACCGCGCACGAAAGTTCCGTCGGCGAGCGTCGCGCATAAGCGAACCGTCTCGAGCGTCGCCGGCATGACGCGCCCCTTGATATTGAGCACGCGGCTCGATTCCTTTACCGCTTTATCGAAATTTCCGGTGATACCCGTCATCGCAGCGAGGAAGAGGTTACCGAAGGAGTGGCCCGACAGGCCCTCGCCTTCGCTGAAGCGATACTGGAAGAGATCCGTGACGAGGGCTTCGTCGTCGGCGAGTGCGACCAGACAATTGCGGATATCGCCCGGCGGTAAGATGCCCAGTTCTTTCTGCAGGCGGCCCGAACTGCCGCCGTCGTCGCTGACGGTAACGACGGCCGTGAGATTCGTCGTCGCGCGTTTGAGCCCGCGCAGGAGCGTGGAGAGTCCCGTCCCGCCGCCGATCGCTACGATCTTATAGCCGCCGCGTAGACGGCGATCGAGCAACGCGTCGACGATATGCTCCCGTCCGCCCGGCGCGATGGCGACGACGATCGAGCGAATGAAGAAGCCGATGCCGAGATAGACGCAAATGAAACCCGCGAAGAAAAACGCGTATGAAAGCGCCGAAAGCGGCACGCCAAAATCCGAAAACGTCGCATCGACGTACTCGTTGAGCGGCAGATGCGCGCCCTCGGCGACGAACCAGCGTTCGACGCCGTTAAAGACCAGCAACGTTCCGAGTACGGCGAGCAGCAGCCAGCGCTTGACCCCCAGGCCCGGCGTGAACCAGCGCATGAAGCGCAGCGCTTTGATCTTCATGCCGGGGTCAATTCGCGGTCACTGCGCACGACCGAAAGCGTCGTGCGACCTTCGAGATGTGCGGCCAGCCGATCCGCGATATAGACGCTGCGATGCCGGCCGCCGGTGCAGCCGAACGCGATCGTCAAACGCGATTTGCCCTCCGCGACGTACAGCGGAAGCAGAAAATCGACCATCCCGAAGAGATGTTCGAGGAACGTTGCCGTCTGTGGTAGGGCGGCCATGAAGTCCGCGACGGCGCGATCGGAGCCGCAAAGCTCTTTGAGCTCGGGGACGTAATGCGGATTTTCGAAGAACCGGACGTCGAAGACGAGATCGGCATCGACGGGCACGCCGTGTTTGAATCCGAAAGCGACGATCCCGACGGCGAGACGATCGGTCTTTCGATCGCTCGCGTAGGCGGCGCGCACGCGGGATTTCAGCGTCGTCTGCGTGAGATCCGACGTATCGATAACGCGCGTCGCGAGCGCGCGCAACGGCGCGAGCTCGTCGCGTTCGCACGCGATCGCCTCCGCAAGACCGCCGGCCGCATCGCGCGGATGACGCCGGCGCGTCTCGCTGTAGCGGCGTACGATCGCGTCGTCGCTCGCATCGAGAAACAGGACGTCGTGGGCGATATCGCGGGCGCGCAGATCGGCGAGCGCCGAGAGCGCTTCGCCGAACGGGCCGTGCACGCGAACGTCGAGCGAAAGTGCGATGCGTTCGATGCCGGCGGAGCCCGCGAGGGTAACGAGATCGAGCACCAGTGCCGGCGGAAGATTATCCAGACAATAGAAGCCGAGATCTTCGAACGACTTCATCGCCTGGCTCTTTCCGGCGCCGGAAAGTCCCGTCACGATCACGAAGCGAGAAAACGTCACCGAATGTTGCCGGAGCGCACGAGCATGAGTTTCTTTTCGCCCGAAAAAGCCAGCGCCCTTATCCCCGTGCTCGCGCCGCTCATCGACGAGCTGTGGCACAAGCGCCGCGAGCTCGCGATCAAGCTGCTCGAACAAGATCCGGCATTGCGCAAGGCGGGGGGTCGCGCCGGAGCTTCGACGGCGGAACGGCGCGGCGAATCGCGGCGCTGCAGCGAGCTAAAAGCCGAAGTCGTGCGGATCATCAATCGCATCGAAGCGTATGGGTGTCTGGTAAAAGACATCGATCTCGGGCTCTTGGATTTTCCCTCGCTGCGCGACGGCCGGACGGTTTTTCTGTGTTGGAAATCCGGCGAAGCGAGCGTAACGTACTGGCACGCCACGGACGAATCGTTCGTCGATCGGCGCCGGCTCTAAAATCGATGGGGCTCCGCGCACGACGCGGAGCCCCATCGGAACCCAATGCCGCGGCGCGATCAGGCGGAAACGCCGACCGCCTCGGCCTTGATGAAATCCTCGGCGAGACCCTGTAACCGGACGTCGCCAAACTCCACGGTATACGCTCCGGCTTCCACGCTCTTAACTTCGCCGAGCTCGGGCACGTTCGCCAGCTGCGGAATCTTGGAGCGGATTTCGTCGGGCAAGCGGACCGCATCGCCGACGGCGAGGGCGCCGGAAGCGAAGAGCTTATCGAGTTCCTCCATCAACATCGGCAGAGGAATCCCGTAGCCTTCGCTGACCTGTTCGATCGTCTCGGTCTCGCTGATCGCGCAATTCGAGCAGCCGCCGAGGTGAAACTTTGCGAAGACGCGGCGGGCTCCGGCGTGCGTCTTGAACGCATCCTGAACCGTCATGTCTTTATTGAAGTAAGCGCTCAACCGTAATCTCCCGGGATTTGCCGCCGTCGCGCGCGTGCGCCGGTCAGAGTCGTTGCCCATTGAAACCGCGGCCGGGCGCACCCGGTTGCGAACGCGGGCGAAGCGGACGTGAGTGCGAAGGTCGCCTATAAGCCGGATTCTGTACCGCTCGCGCGGCGGCAGCCATCTATCTGGGGTCCTCGTCGCCGAGAACCTCGGTGCGATGTCACTCGTTCGGACGGGCGTCCGGGCTCCGAAGAGCCGGTTCGAGCGATCTTGCTTCGCGTGGGGTTTACCCGCGGCCACGTTACCGTGCGCCGCCGTGAGCTCTTACCTCACGATTTCACCCTTACGTGTTCGGTCGGCGAACCGGCCGAACCGCGGTTTGTTTCTGTGGCACTTTCCTTCGAGTTGCCCCGACAGGACGTTATCCTGCACGCTGCCCCATGAAGCCCGGACTTTCCTCACATCACATATTGCGATGCGCGACTGCCCGGCGGCCTTCGCGGACGGAGTGTATCACGCGCTCTTCGAACGCGCCAAGCGATGCATTTGCTCCGCCAGAGATCGTCGTTCGAGACGCTACTGTTTGCCTGCGCATTCGTCGCGATCGCGCTCGGCATCGGGTTCCGTTTCGTACAGTTGAACGCGCCGCTGTTCTGGCAAGACGAAGCATATACGGCTTTGCGGGTCACCGGGCATTTCGAAAGCGACTACCTGCGAATTTTTGACGGACGCATCCGCCCCGTCGGTGACGTCCGCGCTTTGGAGGCACTGGACCCGACGCGCGGTGTACCCGCAGTCGTACGCGTGCTCGCGGCCGAAGATCCGCATCACTCGCCGCTCTTCTACGCCCTCGACCGCGTATGGATCGGCGCGTTCGGAACGTCGCCCGCCGGCTTTCGCGGTTTATCCGCTGCGCTCGGCACGTTCGGCATCGGCCTCACGTTCGTGCTGGCAGCGACCCTGCTGCGCTCGCGGCTCGGTGGGGCGGTCACGGCGTCGCTCTTCGCCGTCTCGCCGATCTTCGTACTCTACTCGCGACAAGCGCGAGAATATGCGCTTTTTATGAATGCGCTCGCCCTCGGCACCCTGGCACTCGTACGGGCGGTGCGCTCGCCATCGCGTGGCGCATGGCTCGTGTATGCGGCGACCGTGGCGCTGGGTTTGTATGTCGACCCGATCTTTTCACTCGTCGTCGTCGCCCACGGTATCGCGGTTCTGCTGCTCGCTCGGCCGCGCGCGGCCGGCATCGTCTCCTGGCTCGCGGCGAGCGCTCTGGGCAGCGCGTGCTTCGTCCCCTGGGCGCTCAACGCGTACCGCTCGAGTGCCAATATCGAGGGACAGCTGGATTGGGGCCGGACGGCCTACCCCTTCAAATATCTCGCGATGAAGTGGGCGTTCAACATCGGCGCCCTCGCCTTCGACGCGGAGTTCCGAGCGCTGTCGCTCGTACCGATCGCCATTTTCGTGGTGCTCGCCGTAGCGCTCGGCGTGTGGCTTTTCGTAGCGCGCGCGGAACGTGACGTCGTGGCCTTCGTCGTGCCGCTGGCGGCGACGACGCTCATCGTCTTCGTCGGCCGCGACCTGTTATTCGACTCGCACTTTTCGACGATCGTGCGATACCTTACGCCGCTGTGGTTCGGATTGATCCTCGCCTGCGGCACGGTTATCACACGGGGCCTGCGCGTCCCGCGCCTGCGCGCGCTGGCGCTCGCGCTCTGGCTCGCGGCGCTCGGGTCGGGGACCTATTCGGCGCTCGCGCGAGGCGGCGCCGAGAATTGGTGGGATAACAACGACCAGATTGCATTCCAGGATATGGCACGCACGATCAATCGTCTGCCGCACCCGCTCGTGATCACGCAATTTCGTCCGCACGTGCCGCTGGTCATGGCGCGCTACCTTCGCGCCGACGCCGAGTTCTTAACGTTCGATTCGACGGTGCCCCCGATACCGCCGGGCCGTCACGCCTTTCTCATTACGCCGTCGCGCGACGTTCGCGAAGCGTTAGCGGCGCGCACGCGGGGGCATTATCGCATCGAAAACGTCTCGCCTAAGAAAACGACGATCATCGAAGGCTTTCACCGAAATCTCGATCGCGCCGCCCCGGAACTGATTCGCGGGAATAACCCCATCTTCGTCCCGGAAAACGCGCTCTGGGCCCTGCTGCCCGTCGCTCAAGCGAAGTGAGGTTCCAGCCGTCGCAACCCGCCGGCGCGCTCGAGCGACCCGGCATGTTCGCCGACCGCGACGACTTCGAAAAGATCGCGGTACACGCGTAACGCCCGGACGAGCATGGCGAGCTTCCGTTCCTTCGGCAGCGCCATCGCCGGGAAAAACGCGAGGGTCGAGACGTCGGTGCCGTCGAGAAAGTCCAGGGGGTGCAAGAGGAGCGAAGGTGAGATACGCAGCGCCCGGCACGCGAGCAGGGCGCTGCGGAAATACGGGATCGCGAGGGCGGGCGCGATCGTCGCGAGATACAGAACGTAGCTGAAGTGAATCGGGATCTTGACGATGGGATACGTCGTCACGGGAATTTCGATGAGATCGCGGTCGCCTTTGCCCATATCCCAGCGATATTGCGTCAGCGGCCGGCGGCCTTCGGCCATGCTGCCGAAGAGCGCTTTACGCTGCACGCGTTCTTCGGGGCTGAGCTTCGAGGTCATGAAGTAGTACGCGCGAGCCAGCGGCCCGATGTAGGTGGGAAACGTCGTGCAATCGTACCGGTAATCGCGACGCGCGAGCGCTTCGAGGGTGGGACGCGAGAGCGAAAATCCCGGTCCGCGGAAGCCGACCGGACGCATGCCGGTCGCCGCTTCGATCGCGTCGGTCGCCGAACCGATCTCGTCTTCGATCGCCTCGGCCGTGTAATGTTGTAACCACGGCTCGTGGTGAAACGAGTGATTGCCGATCTCGTGCCCGGCACCGGCGATCGAACGCAGAGCGGGGCGATTTTTGGCAAGCGCCGCATCCTGGCCCACGATGAAGACGGTGATGCGTTGATCGAGGTCGTCGAGGATACGCAAAAATCGTGGGACGACGACGTCGAGATACGAAGGGAACGCGTTCCACCCGGGGTCGCCGTGCGTTTTGAGATACGCCCATTCGTTGTCGAGATCGAGCGACAGGCTCGCGAGCGGCTTCACGGCGCGTGCGGGCTTGGCGCGATAGCGAGCGCGGCGAGACCGCGCTCGACGAGCGAAATCGTTTCGTTCACGTTAAGTGTCCCATTGACGATGTGTGTGGAATTGAGGGCGTAGACGCCGGCGACGCTCGTCGCGATCGGCGGGATGCGATCGGAATATCCGAGCGTCGCGATCGGAAAGACTTCGCGCACGCGCGACACTCGAAACGCTTTCACGCGCCCGCGGGAGAACCCGGGATACATGCGCTCGAGCGCTGCAATGAACGAGGCTTCGATCGTCGCGTCGCTCGCTTCGAAAAGTGGGTCGTCGGGCCGGACGTATTTCGGCAGGTAGACGAGCGCCTGGCCGTTCCAAGCGGCGCGGTCGACTACGGACGACATGTCGATGACCGCCGAAAACGGGACCCAGTCGTCGGTGAGATTCGTGACGTAATAGGGCCCGAGCGGTTCGTCCAGCACGACCGACGCGCAGACGATTCCGCCGTAGACTTTCGATGCCAGCCGGTCGCGCTCGTCGGCACTGAGTTGCGGGACGAGCGCCGCCGCTAGGGGTGCGGCCACCGTTATCACAGCGCGGTCGAACTGCCGTACGGCCCCCTCGCCGAGCGTAATGTCGACGCCGCCCCCGGCCGCGGTCCCGACCCGGCTGACGCGGGCGCCGGAGACGAGCTCGACGCCGAGCTCGCGCAAGCGTCCCTCCAGCACCGCGAGCACGCGGGCGTAGCCGCCGCGAACGTAGCCGAAGCGTTCGGCCCCGAGGCCCGCGCGGCGGGCCGCATAGAGCCGGACGATGATCGCCCAGATGAAGGCCGCGGAGGCATCCCGGTACCGCTCGCCCAGTTTTGCCCGCAACAGTGGACGCCAAATTTTTTCGAAGGTCGTGCGCCCCGACCACTTCGTCAGCCACGCTTCGACCGAGATGCGCTCCAGCGGCATCGGATCTTTGATGCGTGAGCCGCCGACGATCGTAAGGCCAAGCCGCAACTTATCGATCAGTCCCAGCGGCGGAAAGCGCAGGAAATCGAGCGCGCCGTTCATCGGATGGAAACGTCCGCCGGAATAAAAGCCGGTTCCGACGCTCGTCCACTGCAGTTCCTGGCCGAGACCAAGATCGTCGAGCAGCGTGCGCAGACGGGTATCGGAGAAGAGCGTGACGTGATAGTGACGATCCCACGTAACGTCGCCGACCGTCCACGCCGACGCCAGCCCGCCGAAATCGGCCGCCGCTTCGAAGAGCGTCACGGCCGTGCCCGTTTCGGCGAGGCGCAGTGCGAGCGTGAGGCCGAGCATTCCGCCGCCGACGATCGCAACGCGATGGCCCGAGAGGGACGGCGGGGACACTTGCGAATCGTAGGGCGCGGTCACTCAGGGGCTGCCGTGGGGGCATAGCTCAGTTGGTAGAGCATCACGCTGGCAGCGTGAGGGTCAGGAGTTCGAGTCTCCTTGCCTCCACCACATGCCTGGTTACCATCGCGTTCACGCACGGGCGAGGCACCGGCGCCGGTAGCCTTCGGCCCAGACCGCGAGCGCAACGAGGTTGAGGAGTGCGAATGCGTGCGCGGCCACCAGCGTCTGCGGATGGTGGGCGCCCGTGGTGAAGCCCTTTAAAATGAACGCGCAATTGACCGCGAACGAAAACGTGAGCGTGCCGACGGCAAGTGCGGGAAGCGCGCCATCGAAGGCGAGCAGCGTTCCGAACGCCAGCGACGGCAGCAGATACCGTTCGTGCATCCGCGATCCGAACACGAAAAACGCCGCGAACGTCAGCGAGACCGCGTAAACCAGAAGTCGCTCTGCCGGGGCGCCGGCGACGCCGCTGCGTAGCGCGAGGCCGAAGGCGATCGCGATGGCCGCGAGTGCGGCACCGACGAACAGCAGCGACCACGTGTGGAGCGGGATACCGAAGGCGAGGCTAGCGTCGCTCTGGTAGATGCCGCGGGTGATCGTGTAAACGTTGAACGCGCCCTCGGACGTAAACGGAATTTTTTCGACCCCGACGGTGTAGCGGTCGAAGAGGAAGCGTAAGACGGCGAAGGGGGCTCTGGCGGTCGTAAAGGGCAGCGTGATGAGGTACGCGACCGTCGTTCCGGCAAGTGCGGCCCCGGCCAAACTCACCAATCGGCCGCCGCGTGCCGCGTGCCAGAGGAGGAGCAGGGGGACGATCAGGATGCCCTGCGGTTTGATCAGCAGCGCGAGCGCGAGCAAAAACCACGACCAGAAGAAGCGTCGCTCGAGCGCGAGCAGCACGGTGCCAAACACCAGCGCGGCGGGAATCACGTCCGACTGGCCCCAGAAAGCCGAATCGAGCCACGCGACGGGTGCAAAGAGCATTATTGCGGTCACGGCGAGCGCGCGCGCGCGGTCGAGCCAGCGCCTGGCGAGAACGAACGTGAGCGCGCCGAGTACGAGATCGGCTGCGACGTCGGGAATCTTCAGCAGGATGCGAAAGGCCACGACATTTGTCGCTCCGAGCGCTTCGCGAAGCGAGCCGACGGCCCAAAGGACGTAGAGATACCCCGGCGGATAGTCAACCGCCGGGAAGACGCTTCGATCGTAGATGTGAGCCGGACCATGCGCCGCGAGGGCCTTCGTCCAGATCTCATACGCATTGAGATCGTCTTTAAAGCCGAAGAACGGGACGAGTACGATCCGCAAGAGCACCGACGCCGCGACGAGGGCAACGGTCAACTGCGAGAGGCGCTTAGACGATTCCGGCACGGATCGCGTGAACGGCGGCTTGCGTTCTCGCCGAGATGTTGAGCTTGGAGAAAATACGCGAGACATGATTCTTGACCGTTTTCTCCGAGAGATGCAATCGGGCGCTAATCTGCTTGTTCGCCAATCCTTCGGCAATCAGTTTGAGTACTTCAGCTTCGCGGGCCGACAGTTCCATGATATCGGGTTTCCCGCCGTTCTGGCTCCGGCGCCGGAGCAGGCCGCCAGCGACCCGTGGATCGACGTAGGACTGACCTTCCGCCACGGTCTTCATCGCGCGGACGAGTTCGGCTGGAGAAATGTCCTTTACGATATAGGCTTCGGCACCGTGGGCCAAACAACGTTGCATCATGTCCGGCGATAGCTGCATCGATAAGACGCAGACCCGGGCCGTCGGCACGGCAGCCGTACACGCCGTGATGGTTTGCGCGACGTCGATGGGCTGCCCGTCGAGATCGATGACGATGAGGTCCGGCCGAGCGGCCGTAAGCGCTTCCGCGACCGGCGTCCGGTAATCGCCGACGACCACGAAGGCCCCGTCGTCCGCAAAAATGGCGCAGAGCGCTTTTGCGAAGAGGACCTGTGTCTCGACGACCGCGACCCGCAGTCCAACGGAAGCCACTATTGCATTCTCTCTCGCCTAAGGGATCCGCCCGAAGAAACAGCACGATTCGGGCTAACGTACTTCGGTGCTCGTCGCTTGGTCGACGTTCCGGGCGCTGCGGGTTTTTCCCCGCTCCCAAGAGCGCCTACGCTGCCAGGGCCGCGATGAGATCGCGTTCTTCGCTCCGTGGACCGATGACGATATCCGCTCCGAGCGAGCATGCGAGAGTCGGCCATACCGCATCGGCCGGGTCCGCATAGACGACGATGTGCGCGAGCGGTGCGGCGCGCCGCAGCGCTCGGATCGCACGGAGCGGAGCCGCCGGAAGGTGGACTGCATCGACGACGACGATGTCGGGGGCGAGCGCTCGCACGTCGCGCAGATTCGCTCCGGTACGCACGGCGACGACGTCGAGGCCGGATGACTCGAGCGTCGCGACGAAATACGGCGCGAAGAGCGCGTGCGGCTCGATGAGGAGAGCGCGCTTGCCGGCGCGCAAGCCCGACGACGTTTGCATACGTGTACGACTGTACAGCGGGACGCGCGATACACAAAGTGCGCCGGAACACAGCTGGATCGCGCGTTTCCCTTAAGCCGGGGGTGAGGTTCGGCCGACGCTTTACGTATCTACTTACTGAGAACCGCCCTACTTCCCGCACACGTCGGAATCGTCAAGCATGACCTTTGGCCCAAGACCGTGGGTAGCATTGGGACTTATCTGAAGCACGATTTCGCCTTAACTTACAAAGCGAGTGTCCATGCGAACCATCTTCCGCCACATCACCTCATTGAGCGCAGCGATTGCGGTCGTCATGTCGCTCTGCGCGCCTTCGACAGCGGCCGTGTCCGTAGCAGCCGATTACCGCATTCGGCCGGGCGACCTGCTCGAGCTGACCGTCTTCGGCGAGCCGACCCTCAGCCAGCCGACCTTGAAAGTCTTGCCGAGCGGGACGATCGTCGAGCCGCTGGCAGGCCAGGTGAAAGTCGCGGGGCTCACGCCGCCGCAGGCTTCTTCGGCCGTGGAGCGTGCGTTATCGCGGTACCTGCGCCATCCGAAAGTAGCCGTCGCGGTGTCGCTCGTCGGCCCGCTCGATGTCTACGTCCTCGGGAACGTCAAAACGCCCGGTAAGTACCAACTGCAGCCCGATAGTCGTTTAATGGACGCACTCGCCGCGGCGGGCGGCCTAGGGCCCGTCGACGGCGATCTTCCGGCGGCCCGCATTTCGGAAGGCGACAAGGTCAATGAGGTTTCTCTCCAGCGTCTGCTTCACCAAGGCGATTTAACGCTCAACATGCCGGTCGAAAATCAGATGACGGTTTACGTCCCCTCGCCGATTACGTTCAACATCCAAGTCTTCGGCGCCGTCGATAAACCAGGCGACGTGGTGATGCACGAGGGCGACCGGCTTGTGATGGCCATTGCGCGGGCCGGGAATAGCCCGAACGTCAGTTCCGACCTCAACCACATCGTACTGCGTCGCCCGCAGGCAGATGGGTCGATGGCATCCCAGACGATCAATCTATACCAAGTGTATAAGAGCGGTGACGCCAAACAAGACCCGGTGTTGGCAAAAGGCGACAGCGTATACGTGCCGGAGGGCCGCGGGAAGCGCGATAACGTTTCGCCGCTTGCAGGAATGCTGTTCAGCCTGCGCCGTTTAGTTGGCTTGCCATGATTAACCGCGTTAACGGATCGGCTCAAATCGTCACCCCGTCGTCGCCGGCGTTGCTGACCGGTGATTTTCATCCCGAGGTAAATCGCGAGCTCGATTTCGCCGCCTTGTGGCGGGCGGTCGTGCGCAGGCGCAATCTCGCGCTCGCGATATTCGCAATCTTCGTCGGCTTCGTGCTCGTCTTCACGCTGCTGCAGCCACGGACGTATACGACGCAAACGAAGATGATCGTCGGCAGCGCAAATTACGACGGCACGAATGCCGCCCCCGGAGCGAACTCCTCGTTGCCCGTCTTGAACTTCTTGCTCAATACTTCGAGCGCGCAGACGTCGGAGACGTACGCCGAGCTGATTCAACAGCTGCCGGTGGCTAACAAAGTTGCCCACGATCTCAAGCTCAACGTCGGCGGCGAAACGCTGCTGTCTAAGGTAAAAGTAAAGCCCGTTCCCGATACGGCGATTCTCGGTATCGCCGCGTCGTGGAGCGATCCGCGAACGTCGGCACGCATTGCAAATGCTTTCGCGGCGACCTTCGTGCAACAAGAACGTCAACTCGTCACGCGTCAGGCCGACGGCGCGATCCATTTCCTGCAACAGCAGTTGCCCGAAGCCGAAGCGCACATGTCTGCCGCGCAAAGCGCTCTCGCCGCGTATCAGGGTCGGACGAAGATCGTCGATCTTCCCGCGCAGACGACGAGTTTGATCACGAGTCAAGCAACGTTGGACGCGAAGGCGCAGGCTTCCGAACTCGAGGGCCGGCAAGCAGCCGCGAGTCTCGAAACGGTGATGGCCGAACTGGCCGCGACGCCGAGAACGATCGAAGGGCAGAGGAGCATCGGGGCCAATCCGGTCTCGGCGACGCTCGCCACGCAGATCGCTACGTTACAATCGCAACTCACCGCAGCGCGCGCTCAGTACACGGACGATTATCCGATCGTGATACAACTGCGCTCGCAGCTCGCCCAAGCACAGCGCTCGTTCAAAAGTGAACCGTCGCAAGTGCTCGCCGGAACCCAAACGGTTCCAAATCCCCTCTATCAGCAGCTCGCGCAGCAAGCCGCCCAATTACAGGCGACGGTAAACGCGTCACAAGCCCAACTTCAGACGCTTTCGCGGCAACAGGCCGACGGACTTCCCGCCCTCGCGCGTCTGCCCGAGCAGGCACGGCGCATCACCGAACTTCAGCGCAACGCCAAGTCCGCGCAGGATGTCTTCGATGCGCTACAGCGCAAATACCAGGATGCGACGATCTCGAAGACGACCGCGATCAGCGACGTCTCCATTACGCAGGTCGCAGATCCGCTCAGCGCTTCCAAAACGCCGAATTTGGTGTTAAACCTCCTCCTGGGTATCGTGGTCGGTCTTGCGCTGGCGCTGGGCGCCGTGTTCATCGCTGAATTCTTCGACGATCGTTTTCGCACCGAAGACGATGTCAAGAATCGGCTCGGCATGCCGGTGCTCGCGAACATTCCGCAGCTCACGACCGCGAACACGAAGGATAACGCATGGGTCAAGCCGCTTTCCGTCGAGGCGTTCTATCAACTCGTGGCAGCGCTGCGCTATTCGTCCAATTCGCCGCCGCACACGATCGCATTTACCAGTCCCGATCAAGGCGATGGAAAATCGACGGTTGCGGTCAACACGGCACTGTCGATGGGCCTGATGAAAGCTCGCGTACTCGTGATCGATGCCGACCTTCGGCGTCCGAGCGTTCATCAAAAACTCGGGATCAATAACGACGAGGGCCTTTCCGATATCCTCGTCGGCGTCGCGCGCTTCGCGGACGTCATCCGCTCGACCAATCATCCCGGCGTGTCCGTCATCACGAGCGGCCGTCCGGCACCTAACCCTGTCGCGCTGCTGCAGGGCGACGGTTTCGACCGTCTGCTCAAAAGTGCCGCAGAACGCTTCGACTACGTGATCGTCGACGGCCCCGCGCTACGTTCGATCGTCGACGGCATCGTACTGGGCAACAAGGTGGACGGAACGGTTCTCGTCGTTTCGGCGCAACGTTCGGAAGCGCGGTCCGTGAAGACTGCGCTCGCCCGGCTACGCAGCGTCGGCACGATCAATCTGCTCGGGGTCGTTCTCAATGGAACGCGCCCCGACGCGCGAGCACACAACGACTACTATCTAGGAGCTGGGCAATCGATTACGCTTCCGGCGACACCGGCCGAATAACTGCGCCGCGTTGGTCGCTCGGACCGCGCCGGACCGTACGTGTCGTACTCATCGAACGTCTCCCGCTCGTCGTCAAGGCGTTGCGGCACGTGTTCGCGCAAGACGCAACGATCGATGTCATCGGCGACTGCGCCGAAGTCGTCGATCCGCGTCTCGGCGAGCTGCGGCCCGATATCATTCTCATGGACATCGACGAATTGACCTTGCCGATGGAAGAAGCTATAGCGGTCTGCGAGCGTTCGTCTCCGCAAAGCCGCATTTGCGCCCTCTCGGCGCAGCATAGGCCGCGCGTCATGCAGCGCGCGCTCGCTGCGAAGGCCGACGCGTATATTGCGAAAGATACCGCGCCTGCTGCCTTGATCGAAATCATGCACTCGATCGCCGCCGGCGACTCGTACGCGGATCCGCGCATTGCCGGTGCGATCCTGCGGCGTCGCTCGGGCCGCACGCAAGATGTTGGAGAACTTTCGAGCCGCGAGTTTGAGATCGTGCGCCTGATCGCGGAGGGCCTTTCCAATCGCGACATCGGGAAACGGCTGACGCTCTCCGAGAAGACGGTGAAAAATCACGTCAGTCACATTCTCGCGAAGTTAAAAGTGAACGCCCGGTCCGGAGTCGCCGTCTACGCGGTGCGCAACGGACTCGTCAGCTAGGAGCGGCTCTATGCGAACCTACCTCATCGAGCCGCAACTACTGTTCGTGCCATACCTTTCGCGATTGCTCGCCAACGCCGGCCTCGACGTGGTCGCGACGAGCGAGGACGTCGACGGTAAAGATATCGCTTCCCACGATCCGGCGGCCATATTCGTCGACGTCGACTTCTTCGACCGTGGCGCACCCAATGCGATCTGCCGGATCCGCCAAGTCGCGAAGGATGCCGCGGTCATCGCTTTTTCAAACGCCGACGACGCGACGTTCGAAGCCGCCTGCTACATCTCGGGCGCCAGCACGTTTCTTTCGAAGAAAACGAGCGTCGACGCGATCGTTCGGGCCGTACGGTCGACCGTACCGGCCCACGTGGCGCTCAATTCGAAGGGCGCTGCATAGCGCTCATTCCGGCGCTCCCGACGAGTCTTCGCGGCCGATAAACGTTCGCCACCAGTACGGCGAACGAAAGCGCGAGCCAGAGATATTTATACCAAAGGATGTCGATGGTCAACGCCATCCAAAAAATGCCGACGAGCATCCCCTCGCTCTCCAAACGGTATGAGAAGAGCGGATGCTCGCGAGGAATCGAGGCATTCTGACGCAGCGACGACCAGAGCGCGAAGACCATCAAGATCGATCCGAGGATGCCGAATTCCACGGCCGATTCTAGGATGAGACTATGGCTCGGGCGATGCCAGCCAACGAACTGGCGCTGAACCGTCTTTAACAGAAAATTGTCGTACACGTCGGCGTACGTCGCAAAACCTGACCCGGCGAACCAGTATTCGCGAAAGGCATGCAAGCCCGTAGCCCAAATCTCATTACGGCCGCTCCCATCCCCTTGCGTCTTGTCCGCAAAGCGCGCCCACACGTTGGGAACGAAGGCGCTCAGCGCGAGGCCCGCCGCCACGATCGCGCCCATCGAGACGTACTTTCGCGTCCGCCATCCCAGAAAGAAGATGACGAGTGCAACGCCGACGAGTCCTCCGCGCGACCCCGTCAACAGCACGTTGCTCGCAAGTAGTACGAATATCGAGGCGTAGAGAAGCTTTAAAAGGGGCCGCGGATCGCGCAGAAACCCGACGACGACGATCGCAATCGGAATCAAAAAGAACGCCGCGTAGTGATTGGGATCGAACTGCAGCTTCCCGCTCGTTATCGCAAGGCGGACAGCGCCGTGGTTGACCGCTTGTTGCGCCGTTGCGCCGAGATGTTGCCCCGACCGGAAAGCGTAGATGCCGTAACCGGCGGTCACGATTCCGGTGAAGATGAGGATTCGCCGAACCCACACAAGTTCAAAAAGCTCGATTGGATAAAGTGCGAGGACCGTAAAGAGCGCCAATAGCGACGCCATCTGACTGAGCTGCAGACTCGTCTGATCGAAATTGACCGACCAGCCTAGAGAGAACGTTGCGTACAGGACTACGGCGAACCAAGCGAACCAACTGCGCTGGGGGACGACCATCCGGCGCACGATCAACGTGCGGAGCAGCAGCGCGACGACCGACGCGATGCCGGCGAATTTCGTCAGCGTGCCCGCACTGCCGCTCACCTGCAGCAACGGATCAAAGGGGACGAACGCAAGATACATGCCGAACGGGAACAGCAACGGATACCGGACCGCGCACCAGACCAAGAACGGCGACAGCGCGAGCCCGACGCCGATAGCGGCGTTCCGCGGGTTACCGCCGGCCAGCGTCGTTGCGAGCAGGGACAAGAAGCCGACCAAGGCGAGCGCGAGAACTGCTTGAACGACGGACGAGCGCATGGGCGACCGAGCGTTAATGATCACGTCCGTTAGTATAGCATGCCCGACGGGATGCACCAGGCGAGCAGCGAAGGCGCGCCAAAATGCCGGATCCGCTGCCCGTCACCGTCGTCATCCCGGCTTATAACGCCGCGGCTTACCTTGCGGCGACCTTGCAGAGCGTGCTGCGCCAAACCAAGGTGCCGCACGAGGTCATCGTTGTCGACGACGGCTCGACCGACGACACGGCAGCCATAGCCGGGAGCTTGGGCGCGCGCGTCATCTCGATCCGCAATGGTGGTGTCGCCAACGCCCGTAATGTCGGCATACGCGCGGCCTCGACGGCCTGGATCGCATTTCTCGATGCCGACGATATCTGGCGCCCCGAAAGGCTCGAAGCGCAATGGCGCGCCCTCGCAGCCGCGCCGGGTCCGCTCGTCGTCACGACGGATTACGCGTATCTCGTGGAGCGGCGCATCGTCTTGGACGCGGTATTGCAGAGCTTCCCGCACTATCGCGGGATGGCGCGCCGCACCGTTGCGCCGGGCGTCACACGAGTCGATGCCCGCGCCCACTGCCGCGCGATCGTGGACGGGTATTTCGTCATCACCTCGACGCTGCTCGTGGACCGCCGGATATTCAGCGAGTTCGACGAGTATTTCCCCGTACGCGAGTCGCTGCCCGACGGCGGCGCGGAATACTTCGTCGGTGAAGATTACGAGTGGTATTTGCGTGTGTTACGTCACACCGACGTGCTCTTCGTCGAAACGCCCCTGGTCGATTACCGTCGGTCGCCGACGAGCCTATCGGCAAGCGGCGGTCGTCTCAAGCACGGTGACGTCGTTCTGGGAAATATCGTCGCTGCGGCGCCGCAACGCTATGTAGCAGGCGCCGCAGAAGCTTTTGGCCGGGCGCGGCCTTTCCAACTCTTCGAAGCGGGCATGCGGTATTTACGCGAAGGCGACGTCGTGCGCGCTCATTCCATGTTCGCTCCGGCGATGCGCGCCGGCCATTGTCGCGCTATGGTTTTCTCCGCCGCGACGTTCGCGTTCGCGACGGCATCCTGGGGCCGGCGGCTATTTGCGGCGATTTTTCATCTCTGGCAGAGCCGCATACGCCCGCGGTTACGACCGCCTGCGTATTAGGCGGTCCGATGGAAGAGCGCGCTAACCTTCCGGCGCGCGGCGGTCGGGAAATCGGAATAGCGAAGGACGAGAACGTCGCGCCACGACGCGCCGGAAACGTGCACGAAATAGATCAGTTTTGCAAAAAACGCGATCACGAAGCTCGTCGTCGCGGCGACTGCCGCACCTTCCAGGCCGTACGGTTTTATCGCAACGTACGTCAAGGTCGCACAGAGCACGAGCGTTCCCGCTTCGAAAGCGAGTTGCACGCCCGGGCGCCCTTCCCGTACCGAAATGAAGTACGAGATGACGCCATCGGCACTGTAGACGATGATGCGGGGAAGAAGGATCTGCAGCAAGACACCCGACCCCGCGAATCGGCCGCCATACAGGAGCGTGATCGCGAACGGTCCCAGAACGAAGATGGCGGCTGCGGCGAGGGTTTGTACGCCAAGTAGGAGCCGTACCACGCGGGCCGTCAAGGCGATCGCTTCGCGGCGCGGCTCGGTCGCGATACGGCCGGTCGTCGCCCACGTGACGGACCGGCTCATCGTCAACAGCAGTTCGCCAAGCGCGAGCGCCGTCGTATAGACGCCGAGGGACGTTTTCGGAAGCGTCGCCGCGATGATGAGGATGTCGACGCGAAGCGCCAATAGTGTCAGGAGGGCCGACGAACCGCCTTTGAAAGCGAAGGCGAGATGCTGGCGTGGGGTGAGGGCGTCGGGAACGGCGCTCGTCGGCACCTCGGCTGTGGCGAGAAGTTGCCGGACGCCCGAGGCCGCCCAGATGCTCGCGACGACGAAGCCTGCAGCCCAAATCCCAAGCACCGTCGGGACGTTGACGTGAAAAAAGACGACGCCGACCAGCGTGACGAGCGCGCTTCCCGCTCCGACGGTGTACGCGTTCTGAACGTTGATTCGCTCGATCGCGTGGCGCACGAGATAGAGCATGTTGACGGTCTGAAGAAAGGCCGCGAACGGAAAGGCGATGGCGACGAATGCGAACGCGATCTGCGTTGGATCGGCTATCCACAATCCGACGAAGAGCAACGTCCCGGCGGGCGCAAGCAACGCGAGAAACCGGAGCGCCGAGTTCCATGCGGCGCGCACGGGAACGTCGTGCCCGACCCGGTAGGCCAGAGCGTTGCGCAGTCCTTCGGTGGCCGCGGAAGCGAAATAGACGAACACGCCCGCATAGCTGATGATACCTTTGCCGGCAGGCCCAAAGGCGCGAGCGGTCGCGATACCGGCTAATATCTGCGCGCCCTGCCCGATCACGATCGTCGCGAGGGTGTGCATGACCGCGCGCGCCAGGCCGCGTTGCGGGCGCCTTATCTCAGACGGCGGAATGGAACAAGAATTCCGCGCCGGTCTTGCAGATGATCATGATGTCCATGAAGACCGACCAATGCTCCAAATAGAACAGATCGTAGCTCAACCGCTCGCCGATTTGCGTCGTATCGACGTTACGCCGCATGTAGATGTGCGACCAGCCGGTAATGCCGGGGCGAACTAAATGCCGCTCGTCGTAGCGCGGCAGCATCTTGCGGAACTGTTCGACGTAGTACGGCCGTTCGGGCCGGGGTCCGACGATCGACATATCGCCGCGAACCACGTTGAAGAGCTGCGGTAATTCGTCGAGGCTCGTTCGACGCAAGACGCGTCCCACGCGGGTCGTGCGATCCTCTCCCGAGCGCGCCCACACCGGACCCGACGCTTTTTCTGCATTGACGTGCATGGTACGAAACTTTATGATCTCGAACGGCTTGTTGAGCTTCCCGACGCGGACCTGTTTGTAAAAGATCGGCTTGCCCGAATCGTTCGCGATCACGAGCGCGATAGCCGCGAGAATCGGTGCGAGCACAATGAGCGCCGGAATCGCTATCGCGAGATCGATGACGCGCCGCATCGCTTCGGCCCCCGGCGTGCAGATTGCCAGGCTCTGCGGGTAGAGCAGTGCGAGGCCGCCGTCGCGTCGAACGGTGAAATCGCAGGCATGCGGGCGGATGCGCATCGGTGCGAATGCGACGCTGATGCCGCGCGCTTCGGTGAAGCGGAGCAGCGCCGGCATAATTTCGGCCGGCAGAGCTTCGGTTATGATGAGCTCGTTACAACCGCGTTTGACGGCGACGTGCAGCCAATCGAGTCGCAGCAGATCGCCCGCCTCGAGCACGCCTGCGAGGTCGTCGTCGAAGCCTTCGATCGGAAGGCGAACGATCGAATCTTCCGTCGTTAGCGAAAGATCGCCCGGAATGGCGTTGACGCGGTCTGGCGTACCGACGACGGCGATCCGGCGCGGTACCGCTGGGAACATGCGCGTCCGGAGGGTATGCGCCACGTAGCGGCTCACGCTCACGCCGACGGCGGCGAGGAGCGTCGCGACCACGAGCAAGTGCCGAGACGGAAGCAGCGAAGGCAGCGCTAAGAAAAGGATCAAGCTCGGAAGCATCGCCATCGCGGAAGCGGCCAGGGACGCGTAGACCTCGTCGCGGGCGTTCGCGGAAAAGGTCCGCCGGTACATCCCGATACGTTCGAAAAGCATCAGCCACAGCGCGACCGAGAAGAGCAAACCTTGGGCGGCGTTCTCCCGGGCCAAAAGATCGGCAATCGTATGGTGCGTAAGGACTTGCGCCAAAACGAGCGCGATGATAACCACGACGATGTCGCCGACGAAGAGGAGCACCCCCCACTGCCGGCCATACCGCGCCGGCAAAGGTCGTGGCTTGAGCCGGGGGGCAGCCGACGCCATCATCGTCTCCAAGCTGCTCTGTTGCGCCGTACTCATATCTCCGACACTATAAAGGTGGGTAGGACCTTAGGCACGATCTAAATCGCCGCTTACGGGAATTGTGCACTGGGCCTTTGGTTCTGAGCATGCTTCACTCTCAGCCTTCGGAACCACTTCCAATAGAACGCAGACAGGGGTGAACTCGTTTTGGTACGGCACGAAATCAGCATCGTTATGCCTGCATACAACGAGGGCCTTGCCTTGGGACCGGTGCTGGAACGGCTGCAAAGGACGCTTTCCGAATTAGAGTCGAGATATCGGACGGAGCTCATCGTCGTGGACGACGGGAGCCGCGACGAGACCTCGGCGGTTATCGACGCATTCGTCCTGCGCTTTCCCCAGACGCGGGTTTCGACCCACGCCAAAAATCGAGGACTCGTGGAAGCCCTTAAGACAGGCGTCCAAGCCGCGTCCGGAGAGGCGGTCGTCATGCTGGACGCGGATCTTAGCTATGCCCCGGAGATCGTCGAACCGTTGGTCCGGACGCTCTTCGAGCGCCGCGCCCAAGTGGTCATCGCATCGCCGTACATGCCGGGCGGGCACGTTGGAAACGTGCCGTTCGACCGGTTACTGGCGAGTCGCTGCGCGAATTGGCTCTTGTCGACGCTCGTCGGGGGGCGTATCAAGACGCTTACCGGGATGGTTCGGGCCTACGACGCCGCAACGATCCGGACGATCGTCGGGCGTCGGATTCCCGGCGAATTCAACGCCGGCGTGCTCGCGGAGATCTTGCGGACGCGGGGTTCGATCGTCGAAATCCCCGCGGCGCTCCTGTGGCCTGCGAGCCGAACCGACGCGCCGTCGCGAATGACGGCGGCAATGCTTTGGCGACGTCTCCGGCTCGTGATGGTAACTGCTCGCGGACTTTTGGCGTCGGTTTGGGCTACCCGCTAAATCGGGGCCGGCCCCGCAGGGCGCGTGGCCATTGGGACTTTATACCTACTGTCACGACCGCAACGGCCCTATGCGCCGTCTTTCGCATGGTGGATACTCTAAGAAATTCATAAGCTCGTCCAGACCACATTTCAGAGAGGCCCCGATGATCGTTAACATGTATGTCGACCACCTGATGGCGACGCCCCCGGCCTCCGCCGAAGAAGTGTGGAACGCGTCCCGCGTTCATGCGAAGCTCTTCAGCGATGCCGCTCACCGGATCGGCCTGAGTTCTGCGGAGTACGACGAGTTCCGCGGGGCGCTGCTCGATGGTAAAGCGGTCTACGTACGGCTCCCGCGCCGCGTCGATGCGATGTCGGGCTCCCGCCGCGGCTCCGTCTACGCCGTTCGTAATGCGGTTATGACGTCATCGACCATGGGTTGGCGCGTGACGCTCGCCGATGGAGCTATGGTCTACGTGCCGCAAGTTTGCGGCAATATATCGCTGTTGCGGTCGCTCCACGTGGCCAAAGCGCCCGTGCGCTATCGGCCCGTTGCGAGAACCAAGTACGCGCCGTTCCATCCCGCGGTCGCCGTGGTGCCGAAGGAACAGCCGGTCGCGATGGTCGCACCCGTGCAGGACGTTCCGGTCGAAGTTCCGCAGGCTCCGGCGACGGTCGCCCAAGTCGTTCCGGTCGCCGCTGCCGCCGGCAACGGTTTTCTCTTCTTTATCCCAGCTGTGCTCGGCGGTGCGATTGCGGCCATTTCGCATGGCAACAATAGCAGCAGCAGTACGCCGCCGCCGCTCTGCTCGAACGGCTCGAACTCAATCGGGGTTTGCACCGCCCGCTAGCCGGCGCGAAGGAGCGTCGATACCTACGGCGATAAGCGACGCCCGGTGAATCGCATCGATGGACCCCACTCGGTCACGCACGTTCTCGAAGCGTATGCGTCGGCGGGAACGGGCTTGTGGGGGAAAGAGCGCCTCGTCCAAGGCTTGATGCTTGCCCAGCGCGAGAGCGGCGAGCTCGAGCCGAATTTGATCGTCTTCGTACCGTGCCGGCTCGCGGACGAGATGCGAGATCTGGGATTCGACGTAACCACGCTGGAAGATCGCCATCGCCGGATCCCGGTCCGCTCGTACCCGGCGTTACGGCGAGCTTTGCGAGCCGGTCCGCCGACGGTCGTTCACACGCACGGCTACAAGGCCAATCTTCTGGGACGTGCCGCCCGACTCGGCGGCACGCGGATGCGTGCTCTGGTGTCGACGTGTCACGCATGGTTCGACGAGAGCAAAGCGACGCGACTTTATAACGAGCTCGACCGCCAATCGGCGTTCGTCAGCGATATCACGACGGTCGCCGATCAACGCATGCTGCGCAGTTTTCCGAGCCGTGGGCGTAAGGCGTATGTCGCGAACGGTCTGCCGGATCGCGCGCTCACATCTGCACCCGAGCGCGCGCTTGCGCGGGACCGGTTCGGCTTCCCGAGCGACCGTCTCGTCTTCGGATACCTGGCGCGCACCAACGCGGCGAAAGGTCTCCCAGAATTTCTCGAAAGCGCGCGCCGCTGCCAGGACGACCCATATATCTGGGCGATTGCCGGAACAGGCGATCTCGAAGCCACGATCGCGGCCGCAGCTCTTCCCAACGTGCGTTTCTTCGGCTACGTCGCCGATAGCGATGCGTACCGCGGCGCAATCGACGTGTTCGTGCAGGCCTCGCACATCGAGGGCTTGAGCCTCTCGTTACTCGAGGCGATGCGCGCGGGTTTACCGATCATTGCAACCGACGCCGGATCGACCTCGCTCGCGATCCGCGCTGGCATCGACGGCGTCGTCGTTGCGCCGGGCGACGTCGGCGCAATGGTCGCCGCAGCGCACGCCCTCGGCAGCGATCCCGGACTGGCGCAACGTTTGGGCGTCGCCGCGCGCGAACGTTTCGTCGATGCGTTTCGAAGCGATCGGCAACATCGGGATTTTCTCAACATCTATCGTTCTTGCATCCGCGCATCATAAAAAGAACCCCGTGTGCACGGGGTCCTTACGTTGGTGGAGACGAGGAGGCTCGAACTCCTGACATCCAACATGCAAAGCTGGCGCTCTACCAACTGAGCTACGTCCCCGTCGACGTGGTGGGCCATCCTGGGTTCGAACCAGGGACCTCATGCTTATCAAGCATGCGCTCTAACCAACTGAGCTAATGGCCCGAACGTGTGCGCGGGGGCAGCGCGGTTTGTTCCGTGCGCATGAGAACGGACCCTTTCATGGCGATAGAGGGGAGTCGTCACGCGCGAGGACATACCGACCAACGTGAGCTCCGCCAACCGTCCGCTTATCGAAGCGCGGCGCACCCCTTCGATCGATCCGACGTTCTCGCCGACCCTCTCGCTCGTCGTCGTCTCCATCAGTATGTTGGCGTTTGCCGGGTCGACGGTGTGGCTCGCCGCCAGTCTCAACATCTGGCAAGACGAATGGTATAGCCTGCGCACGACGTCGCGCGATCTTGGCTTTGCGTGGACGACCGCGCTGCGATTCGAAGGCATCCCGCCGCTTTACCCCGTCATTCTCGATCTCTGGCGCCATGGGAATTCGTCAGTCCTGTTCGCGCGTTTGCTTTCGATACTTTGTGTCGCTGCAACCGCGTTTGTCGGATGGCGGTTCGCCCGCCGCAATCTACCGCGCGTGCCGCCCGCAGCCGTCGCTGCCGCAATCGCATTCAATCCTTTTTCAATTTTCGCGGCCGTAGAGATACGCCTTTACGCGATGGCGCTATTGCTTTCTGCGGCTATGATAGCCGCCTTTTTCACAGCTTTCGTCGAGCCCGCGCCCAAAGGGCGCGACCGTGTGTTTTTCGCAATCGTTGCGACCGTCGCCGTGTACGTTCAGTATTTCAACGCCGCGCTCTTATTGGGCGGTTTCGTCGCGCTCGCGCTTATCGGAAGGTGGCGTTCGCTACGCGCCTACGCGGTAACGTTGGTCCTTGTCGTCGGCGCGTGCAGTCCGATCGCGTTCTTCATCACGGAACAACTCGGCGTTCCGCGCTCGCTCGATACGCAGCGTCTCGACCTGGCGCCATTGTTCGAGACGGCGTTCTCCTTTGCGTTCCCCCACGAAGCGCTCGTTAATTGGTTTTCGGATCGGCGCAATGTGCTCTACGACGCAGGCGTGGCGCTCGTCGTCGCGTCGATCGCTGTCGGCCACGTTCGTCTCACGACCGTCGCCCGTGCAACGCTCGGCTTCATTGCAGCGGCGATCGCGTTCTTTCCCGTTGCGACGATCGTGCTGCATCAGACCTTCGTGTATCCGCGCCATGCCGTCATTTTGCTCGTGCCGATGCTCTTGTTCGTCTTTGCGATCCTCGATGGGCTCACGCGGCGCCGAACGTTCGCACTCTGCCTATATGTGGGCGTGTATGCCGCGTGTACGACGACGGCCCTCGTCGTAACGTACAGCGGTCTCGCGAAACCCGGGGATTTCGGGCGCGCCGCGTCCTTTATCAGCGAGCATGTGCGCCATCACGAACGCGTGTACGCGTTCGACCAAGAGATGGTGGGCCCGCTCGCGTTCTATTACACGGGGCCGAGTGTGCTGGTTCCGCTTCCAGAGCCGCAGCGATTCGATCGTTTCGATGCCGAACGTTTCCGTTTCCATAGCGCGAGCGACGTACGTGCGCGCCTCGGATCGATCGCGCAGGGAACGCATGTTTTGCTGTATCGCGGCGACGTCTGCTTCGATCCGGCAGATCAGTACGGATGCCGTTTTCTTGAAGACGTCGTGCGCCAGGATTACCGAACGATCGCTTCGCTCGAGCTCGTGTCGGCGAATATTCGCGAATTGGTTCGCTTATGAAGTCTGGTGTCGTCGCGTCTCTTAGATCATCGCGATATACTTTTTGAGTATTTCGTCGTCTTTTTTTCCCTGTTCGACTGCCATGTCGCGTAGGGCATTCATTTCGCGGAGCTGCTCGGAGCGCATCTCCTGTGCCTCGTTGAAGTCCGCCCGCATCCGATCGAGCCGGAGTTGGAGATCGGCTTGCACCGATTGCTGCCGTAACAACATCAGCTGCGCGCGCCGCGAAACTTGCTCGGCGAACGACGTAACGCTATCGGGTGCGCTTTCTGCGGTGTCGTCGGGCGGCTGCGACGCGAGCGCGTCGTCCGGCGGCGGCGCGACCGGCGCGGGGTACGCCGGCAGGCCGCCCGGAGACGCCGGCGTGGTGGCGACGTTCATCACTCGCCGCCGGCGGTTTTGATAAATTCCTTAACGATCTTGTCGTCGGACTCACGCTGCTTCATCGCGACCGTACGCAATGTGTTCATCTCGCGCATCTGTTCGGACTTTTCGTCTTGAACTTCGTTAAATTGCTGCGACTGTTCTTGCATCACGAATTGATGGCGGAGCTGCTCTGCCTGTAGGCCCAGGTTGAGTCCTTCGTACGCCTGGTTCATGCCTTGGGCGATCGGGAGCGTCAGGTCCTTACCCGGAGCGATATTGCCCAGACCGCTCGGGCCGGCGCCCGTCATGGCTCCGATGCCGGAGGTCATGCCGCCGGCGACGGCCCCCGCCGGGCCGCCCGTGACGAAACCGATGCCGGCGCCGGCGGCGGCATTGCCGGGCACGCTGAAGATATTGGCCACGTCCTTGCTCCTTCTGGTACGAACGATCGTAGGTGTCGAAAGGGTTATCGCGACGAAGCTGCGTGACGGCTAGGCATCCGTCACCGAATCGTCGTCCGACGCGAAGACATCGCCCGAGTCGATAAGATCGGCCACGGCTCTATCGGCAGCGGCGGTATCGTTCGTGCTCGACGCCGTCATCTGCGTCCAGGTCTGCAGCGGCGGGGGCGGGGCCGGCGGTATCCCACCGGCCGTCATCCCAGCAGATGTCCCAACCACCGAAGTAGCCGCCAGCGCGAGAGCCGGTCCCGGCAGCGTGCTCGTGCCGCGCGTCAGCGTGGATGGACGGGCGGCGGCCGGCTGGGCGTGCGCCGCAGCGTGAAGCGCTCCGGCCCCGTGCATCGTCGCGCGAACGTCGGCGGCGAGTTGCTCGAACGAACCGCCCAGCGAATCGTAGTGCCGCAGGACGGAATCCGCGTAGCCCAGGACCTTTCCGTCGCCCCACCGCGTCAACGAGCCCGTCGCCGTCGGCGAGCCGGCATTGTAGCTCGAAAGCGCTGCACGGACGTCGCCCTTGGAGCGTCGCAAGTCGTCGCCCAAGATTCCGGCTGCGACGTCGGCGTTGGCGCCGGGATTCATCGCAGCCGGCGTCCGGGCGAATGCCCAATAGCGGTCGTCTATCTGGAAGACGCCGTGCCCGTGGCCGCCGTCGCCGACGATATTATTTCCAGAATCGCTGCCGGGACCGCCCGTCTCCTGAGCGGCGACGGCTGCGAGTAGCCGCGGATCGAGATGATGGGCCGCAGCCGCCGCCTCGATCTGCGGGCCGAATCGAATGGTCACACGTTTCACCCTCCTTACCTTGGCGCTCGAGTCGCGACGCAGGGTCGCGTTGACAAGGGGAGAGGCGGCCCGTATTATTGGGGGGTTGTCCTCGAGTGTCTCGGTTCGCGAGCCCGCTTAGGACGGCAGACATCGCGGGGATGGGAACGCGCACGCTCATGAAGGTCACTCGCACGAACGTCGCCGTCGGCGCCGTCCTTCACACCGGTCGCGAACTCCACCTCTGCGAGTCGGTCGTCCTTCCCGATTTCGCGGCTTATTCGTTTCGGGCTCCGATCGACGTCGAACTCCGTATACGGCGCGTCGGTCGCGGTCTCGAACTCGCGGGCAGTTTCGACGGCGTGGCCGAGGGCGTGTGTGCCCGCTGCCTCGACGATGTCCGGCTTCTGCTGCACCTTATCGTCGACGAACGATTCGACCCGAGCAGCGATCGCGAAAATCCCCTCGGCGAGAGCAACGTCCTCGTGGGCGACGAACTCGACCTCCCGGACCTCGTGCGACAGTTGACCGACTCTGCGCTCCCGGTCGTGCTCCTCTGTGACGAGCATTGTCCCGGGCTCTGCGCTACGTGCGGTCAAAAACACGACGACGGTTCTCGCTGTACGCCTCCGGAGTAATAGGAACACATGGCAAATCCGAAATGGAAGACCCCGCGATCCAAGACCCGCAGCCGCCGGGCTGCTAATTGGAAGCTCGAACCCGTGACCGTCGTCGATTGCTCGCAATGCCATCAGGCAAAGCGCCCGCACTTCGTCTGCATGAAGTGCGGCTTCTACGATGGCCGTCAGGTCGTCGCGATCAAGGGCGAGCACGCCGGCCATAACCACCAGTAGGATGCCCGCGGCGGGTCCGTACGGCGCCCGTATATCGGGGGTCGGGCATTACGTGCCCGACCACGTGATGCGCAACGAAGATTTCGAGAAACTCTTCGAGACCTCCGACGAGTGGATCGTGTCGCGGACCGGGATGCGCGAGCGTCGCTACGCGACCGGCCAGCAAGCTGCAAGCGATCTTGCGACTAACGCCGCCCGCCACGCGCTCGAACGCGCCGGGCTGGCGGCCCATGACATCGATTGCTACATCGTGGCGACGGTGACGCCGGACTTCCAGTTTCCCGCGACGGCGTGCGTCGTGGCCGCGAATTTGGGCGCGGTCGGCAAGCCCGCCTTCGACATCGAGATCGCCTGTAGCGGATTCATCTACGCCTTGCCGATGGCCGCGAGTTTCATCCGCTCGGGCATCTTCGCGCGCGTCATGATCATCGGCGCCGAAAAACTTTCCGGCATCACCAATATGCGGGATCGCAATACGGCGATTCTCTTCGGAGACGGGGCCGGCGCGACGATCGTCGAGCGGACCGATTTCGACGCCGATTGCTTTCTCGCATGCGAGCTCGGGGCCGACGGCACCAACCCCGACCTGCTGCGCGTCGAGGCCGGCGGCTCGCGTTTTCCGCTGACGGTCGATCTCATGGAGGCCAACCGGCACAAGATGTTCATGAGCGGTCGTGAGATCTATAAGTACGCCGTCAATAAAATGGTCGAAACGTCGAAAACCGTGCTCGCCCGCGCGAATCTCACGACGGACGACGTAGCCTGGGTCATCCCGCATCAGGCTAATCGCCGTATCATCGAAGCGGCCGCGAAACGGCTCGACGTCGACCGCTCGAAAGTGATCATCAACATCGAACGTTACGGCAACACGTCCTCGGCGACGATTCCGATCGCCCTCTCCGAAACGATCGAGCGCGACGTGATGACCGACGGCGATATCATTCTCTTCACCGGCTTCGGCGGCGGTCTTTCCTGGGGCTCGATCGCGTGGCGGTGGAGCGCCTGATGCGCGTCGGGGTGGTCTTTCCGGGGCAAGGATCCCAGAACGTCGGGATGGGCGGCGCGATCGCGGAGCGCTATCCGGTCGTCGCGGATCTGTTCGCGCGGGCCGAACGCGTGCTCGGGTACGATTTGCTGCAGATCGTCCGCGCCGGACCCAATGAGAAGCTCCGCGAGACGCAATTCAGTCAACCCGCGATCTACGTCGTCAATTACGCCCTGGCCATTGCGGCGGGCGACGAACTTGGCGCTGTCGCGACCGCCGGCCATTCGTTCGGCGAATTCTGCAGTCTGACGCTCGCGGGAGCGCTCGACTTCGAGGAGGCGCTCGGGCTCGTCCGCGAACGAGGTCTCGCGATGCAGGCAGCCGCGGAGCGCGCTCACGGAGCGATGGCCGCAGTCCTGGGCCTCGGCGCCGACGACGTTCGAGCGGCAGTCGCCGAGGCGCGGCCGGCCGGCCGCGTGCAGCTCGCAAATTTTAACGCTCCCGGTCAGATCGTCATCAGCGGGGATCGCGAAGCCGTTGCGGTGGCAAGCGAACTCGCCCTTGCGGCCGGCGCGAAGCGCGTCGTACCGCTCAACGTCTCCGGCGCATGGCACAGCGAATTGATGGCCTCCGCGAGCGTCCGCTTCGCCCCATTCATCGAACGCGCCCGCATCGCGGAGCCGCGTTGCGACGTCATTTCCAACGTCAATGCCCAGCCGTACCGTAGCGTTGCGGCGATCCGGGAAAATCTGGTACGTTCGGTGACCGAAGAAGTGCTTTGGCATGCGACCTCGGAGCGGCTCGTTGCCGCGGGCCTGGACCACATCGTCGAGTTCGGCGGATCTGCGGTCTTGGCGCCGCTCTTGCGGCGGCTGCCGGGCGCGCCCAAGGCCGTACACGTCGGTGACGAAAAGGGCGTGGAGAAGTTACGGGCGCAGCTCGGAAGCCCGACGACGGTATGACGTTGTTTGAGGGTAAACTCGCGCTCGTGACCGGCGCGAGCCGCGGTATCGGCCGGGCGATCGCGGTCGACCTCGCGCGCCACGGCGCCGATCTCGCGATCGTCGGCCGCGACGACGCAGCGCTGGAAGCGACGGCTTCCGAGGCGCGCGCCGCGCGACCGGACGCGCGCGTGCTGGTCCTTACGGGCGACGTCGCCGATCCCGCCGCCGTCGATCGATTCGTCGCGGCGGCGCATAAAGAATTTGGCCGCGTCGACATCGCAATCGCCAACGCCGGCCAAGCCAGCGACGGCCTCATCATTCGCTCCAAGCCCGCGGACATCGACCGGATGCTCGACGTGAACCTCAAGTCGGCATTTTATCTCTGCTCCGCCGTCTCGAAGATCATGCTCAAGCAGCGGGCCGGCTCGATCGTGCTCGTCTCGAGCATCGTCGGCGTTGCTGGCAACGCCGGTCAAGCGGCCTATAGCGCGAGTAAGGCAGGGTTGCTCGGCCTTGCAAAGTCGGTAGCGAAGGAATTAGGCTCGCGGAACGTAAGAGTCAACGCCGTTGCGCCGGGGCTCATCGAGACCGCAATGACGGCCGCGATGCCGGAGCAGGCGCGAGCTCACTACCTCGCAACCATTCCGCTCGGACGAGCGGGCACCCCCGATGACGTGAGCGGAGTCGTCACGTTTTTATGCTCGGATGCCGCCCGATACGTAACCGGTCAGACGATCGTGGTCGACGGCGGCTTTTTGATGTAACGGCGCGCAGCAACGCGCTCGAGGAGATCCATGGCGGAAGTAACCGGTCCAACCTTCGATAAGGTCAAGAAAATCATCGTCGAGCAGCTCGGCGTCGACGAAGCGGAGGTCACGATGGAAGCCTCCATCACCGACGACCTCGGTGCCGATTCGCTCGATCAGGTCGAACTCGTCATGGCGTTCGAGACGGAATTCAACATCGATATTCCCGATGAAGAAGCCGAGAAGATCAAAACCGTCGGCGATGCCGTCGGGAAGATCGAAGCGACGGCCCCGAAGGCTTAGCGGGCCGCAATCGCAGTGCTCGAGGCTCTGGGCGAACGGCTGGGCGCGATCTTCCAACGCTTAGGAAGTCGCGGCACGTTAACGGATTCCGACGTCAACGACGTCGCACGCGAGGTTCGCGTCGCGCTGCTCGAAGCCGACGTGAACCTTTCCGTTGCCAAAGAGTTCGTGGCGGCGATCAAGGAAAAAGCCGTCGGTGCGGACGTGCTGGCGTCGCTGACGCCCGCGCAATCGGTCATCAAAATCGTCCACGACGAACTCGTGACGCTCATGGGCGGGGCCGAAGCGCGGCTGCAATTCGCCGATGCGCCGCCGACCGTCTACATGATGGTCGGCCTGCAGGGCTCCGGTAAGACGACCCACGCGGGCAAGATCGCGCTGCGGCTCAAAGAACAGGGCCGCCGCAGCCTGCTGGTCGCCGCCGACGTGTATCGTCCGGCGGCGATCGCGCAGCTGCAGACCCTCGGGAAGCAGATCGATCTGCCCGTCTATGCCGAGACGTCGAACGACCCGGTCGCCATCGCCAAACACGGTGTCGAGGAAGCGAAGCGGCTGGGCATCCCCATCGTCATCATCGACACGGCGGGCCGCCTGCAGATCGATGCGGCGCTGATGACCGAACTCGAGCAGATCAAAGCGGCGACGAAGCCCAAAGAAGTACTCTTCGTCGCGGACGCCATGACGGGCCAAGAGGCGACCAACGTCGCGAAGGGCTTCAACGAGCGCCTCGGGATCTCGGGCATCATTCTCACGAAGATGGACGGCGATGCGCGCGGCGGCGCGGCGCTGTCGATCTACAAGATCACGGGTGCGCCGATCAAATTCGTCGGGGTCGGCGAGAAGCTCTCTGCGCTCCAACCGTTCTATCCCGATCGGCTTGCGTCGCGAATCTTGGGCATGGGCGACGTCCTGACGTTGATCGAGAAGACGCAGAGCGTCTACTCGCTCGAGCAGGCCAAAGAGCTCGAGCAGAAATTCCGGAAAAACGAATTTACGCTCGACGACTTCCTCAACCAGTTGCGGACCGTTCGCAAGATGGGTTCGATGACGGACATTTTGAAAATGATCCCGGGAATGTCCAAGGCCTTGCCTAAAGAGTTCGAGATCGACGAAAAGGACGTCAGCCGGATCGAAGCGATCATCTGTTCGATGACGCGGACCGAGCGCCGTCGCCCCGACGTCCTCAACGCCTCCCGGCGTCGCCGCATTGCCGTCGGCAGTGGCACGCATGTCGCCGACGTGAACCGGCTCGTCAAACAATTCGAACAAACTCGCGCTATGATGAAGCAGATGGGCGGCGGCGGAAAACGGCCGCGCCTGCCGATGCCCGGCTTTGGCGGCCGCTAAACACCCGACGACTTCCTCGCGGCGTGCACGCCCCGGGGCACCAGAACGAACACGAAAGAGCACGAATCCATATGGTAAAGATCCGCTTGCGCCGCATGGGCGCGAAAAAACAACCGACCTATCGTTTTGTCATCACGGACGCGCGCTCGCCGCGCGACGGCCGTTTCATCGAGATCGTGGGCCACTACAACCCGCGCTCGGAACCCAAGACGATCGTCGTCGACGAAGACAAAGTAAAAGCGTGGCTCGCCAAGGGCGCGCAGCCCTCGGACCCGGTCCGGCGCCTCCTCGCGGCCAAGGGCCTTGTCGAGCGCGGCTTCGTGCCCGAGACCAAACGCAAGCCGAAGTCCGATAAGAGCGCGAGTTAAGTCATGAGCGCGTTCGACGACGAATTCGGTCTCTTCGGCGACGAAGCGGCCGAAGACGAAGAGCGCAAGTCGACGCTCGGCGCGCGGACGATTTCGTCCGGCGAGACGATCATCGACGAGATCGAGCCCGAAGACGAGCGGCCCGCCCGCCGGCGCCCGCGCTCCGGCGGGCCGTTCGAAGGCGGCCCGGCGACGGCACCCCTGCCGGGCGGGGAACGCCGCCCCTTCCGCCGTCGCGAACCCGTGAAGCGCGATCCGTTGCCCGACGATATCGCGCACCCGCGCGCCGTCGAATTACTCACCTTTCTCGCCAAACGCCTCGTTAGCAAACCGGACGACGTCTATGTCGAGTTGCACCCCGATCAACGCGGTGCCGTGCTCGAGCTCGAAGTGGATCCCGACGATCTCGGGAAAGTGATCGGCCGGGGCGGACGCGTCGCTCAGGCGTTGCGCACGATCGTTCGGGCGGGGGCCGAAGGGCGCGTAACCGTCGATATCGTCGATGCGGAAGACGATGACGACGAAGACGACGTTGCGGGCGAACCCGGTCTACCGCCCGCAGCACCGGCCGCCGAATCGCTGACGCACGAGGACGCCGAAAGCGCCGAATAGCGTGAACTCGGTACGACGCGTCGGCGTCGGGCGATTGACGAGCCCTTTCGGCATCCGTGGCGAAATGAAATTCGTGCCTGCGCCATTCGCGGCAATACGGATTAGGGCCGGGCACACGTACGCGGTCGATCTTCCCGGTAATCGCCTGGTCCGCTGCATCGGAGCGCGCGAGCACCACGACAAGCTCCTGGTGTCCTTCGAGGGATTCGCGACGCCGGAAGCCGTGCGCGAGCTCGCCAATTGCGACGTCTTCGCCGAGGCAAGCGAGATCGAACTCGGTCCCGGCGAGTATCTCGATGCGGATCTCGTCGGTTTACGACTCCTGGACGACCGCGGTAACGACCTCGGCACCGTCGTGGGGGTGCAGCATTTTCCGGCCCAAGACTGTTTGGTCGTCGGGCCGCAACGCGCGCTCGTGCCGCTGATCCGAGCATTCGTCGGTACGATCGACCTCGAACGGCGCACGATCGCGACGACGCTGCCGGACGGTTTGCTCGATTGACGACGTAGCGCTAGCGAACGCTAAGCGCGCTGGTCGCGTCGGCCGCCGCCTTTGCGATCGCGTCACGAAGCCCGCCACGCCTCGTCGCGGTCGCGGTCGCCCGTTTGGAGCGCAGCAGCGTACCCGCGCAATCGTAGGCCGCTAGATCGAGTTGCACGCGCGCAGCGCCGGTTTCGCTGCGGCCCACGACCATGGTCGCCGCATCGAGTTCGCGCGCTCCGGGATTCGCGCTACAAATGGCCGCCGCTCGCCCGAGATTCGCGCCGAGCGGCACTCCGAGAACGGCGGTCGGGCGATTGAGCCGAGAGAACCCGTCCGCTATCGCCTTCGTCGCTTGCGTCGCGACAACGGGCTCGAGGGCCCCGTCGACGGCGAAAAGTAAGGCCGTAGTACCGGCGGAGACGCTCGTCGCCGCCGTGGCGGGTGCCGGTGAGCTTACCACCGCCGCTCCAACGGCCGTTCGCGCCGAGCTGCCGCTCGGCGACGCTACCGGTAAGGGCGACGGTGAAGCGCCGGCGGCGCGTGCGACGGAGCTCGCGAGCGGACTTGGCATGGGCGCCGGGCGTCTGCGTTTGTGCAGCGCTCGCCCGATATTGAGCGAGCCATCGTTCGCGGCGGGCGGCGGACTGCTGCTCGGCGCCGGCGGCGGTGCGTCCAGCGCCGCAAGTCCCCGTCCGGCGTGATGTAATATCGCATCGTGTAAGACGTCGACTTGCGCGAGTGCGTCGGCATACGTGCGTACGACGCCCGTCGTGCTGAACACGACGCTGCCGCTATGCGTGGAGACGACCTGCGTGATGAACGACGTATCCGCGCCGATCGGCGTAAGAAACCCCGTGATGTAGTAGTCCGCCCCGGCCGCATTCGCCGCTTCGAGAAACTTGGCGCGTTCGGTTCCCGGCGTCGACGGTTTGATGGTGATGCCGCCGAGCTGCGTGAGTTTAGTTGCGATGATGAGGGCGAGATTGCCGCCCGCCGAAACGTCGATCGCGCCGGCGCTCGTAATCGGATAGACGACGACCACCGGCGGTGCAAAACCCGAGGCGGCGCCCAGGAGCGGAACGACGATGCCGATGGCGACGAGCGCCGACCACGCGCGCAGACGACCGATCACGCGCGCGTTTCCGCCCATTGTGCGCTGAGCTGCGCGCCGAAGAGAAAAATCGTAGCCATGTAATACAACCAAACCAAGAGCAACGCGAGTGCGGCGAGCGCCCCGTAGACGTGCCGGAAATCGACATGCGTCGAATAGAAGGCGAAGGCGAGCTGTGCGATTTCCCAGGCGATCGTCACGAAGATCGCACCGGGAATCGCAAAGCGTAAGCCGACTTTGCGATTCGGCAAGTACGTGTACAGAACCATCGCGATCACGAAAATTAAGAGTACGCCCGTCCCGTATCCGGCGACTTGCGTCCAGAGGGCCGCGTGGCGGAACCCGCCGTACGTAACGACGAACGTGATGACGAGCGGCACGATCGTCGCGAGAATGAAGAGGACCCCGATGATCGGCAGCATGATGAGGGCGACGAGTATGTCGGCGACGAGCGGCCGTCCGTCGGGGACGCCGAGCGCGCGATTGAGCGCATAGGCCAGCGCTTGAAAGAGATTTTTTCCCGACCAGATCAGTGCGCCGAGCGCGATCGCGCCCGAGAGTCCGCGAAAGGCGACGACGTTACGGACGTTATCGACGAGGACGTCTTGAATGCCGGGAGCGACGCTCGCGATGAGCGCGAGCGTATCGTGCTCGCCCGCGGTGCCGCCGAAGACGAACGCGAGCACCGAGACCAGTAAGATGACGAGCGGAAACAGCGCGAACACCGCGTTGAATGCGATGGCTTGGGCGAGAAACGCGCAACCGTCGCGGGAGAAGCGGAGGCCCGCGTGTTTGAAGGCCTCGACGACGTGGTTCATGCGAGCCCGCACGTGAGCGGGCTGCTGCTCGCTTTGCTCGTGACCGTCATCGTCAACGGCATGCCGATCGACGCTTCGACGGAGGCCCGCATCTACGCCGGAGTCGTCGTCGCGCCGCTCGACCCCTTCGTGCGCGATCTTGCCGAACGCATCGAGGCGTCGGCCGACGGCGAGGGCTTCGTCGTCACGCGGGGAGATCGGACGATCGTATTGCACGTTGGATCGAACGTTGCACGCAACGGATTCATCACCGAAGCGTTACCCATCGCGCCGTACGTCCGTGCCGGTGAGACGATAATCCCGCTTGCCGTCGTCGCACGCGCGCTCGGTGCGACGGTGGCCTACGATGGTCCGGCCCACGTCTTACGCATCGATACGGAAGCGGCTCCGCTCGCGACGTGGACGCCGGCTCCCTACGTGGCGCCGCCGCCGGGCTCCGTGCCCACGTTCGCGCCGACATCGTCGCCCGCGCCCCGGCCCACCGTCACCGGCATTCCGAAACCGCGGCGCACGCCGATTCTGGTCGAACCAATGGTGCCGCGCTGACGTGCGGGACGCTCGCGTCGGCGCGCGAAGTTGGCGCGCATGAATACGATTGCATGGTTCGGCACGGGGTTGATGGGTTCGGGTTTCGTCGAAGCGCTCTGTGGGCGCGGCGCAGATGTGGCCGTCTACAATCGGACGGCTTCCAAAGCCAAAGCGCTCGAAACGTTCGGCGCGCGAGCGTTTGCCGATGCGCGCGAAGCCGCCCGCAGCCGCAAGCGCATCCATCTCATGCTTAGCGACGACGCAGCGGTCGATGCGCTGCTCGACGAAATCGCGGATACGATCGACGCCGATGCGATCGTTATCGATCATACGACCGTCGCGCCGCATCCGACGGCGGCACGTTTTGCGAGAATGGCCGAACGCAAGATCGCCTTCGTGCACGCGCCCGTCTTTATGTCGCCGCAGGCGACGCGCGCGGCGAGTGGCGTGATGATGGTCGCGGGAGCGCAAGCGACGTTCGACTGCGTCCGCGCGGAACTCGAAAAGATGACGGCGCACCTCTGGTATGTCGGAGAGCGCGTCGATAAGGCCGCGACGCTCAAACTCGTCGGCAACGAGATGCTGTTCTTCATTACGGCGGCGCTCGCCGACGGCTACGCGATCGGCGCGGGCGCCGGCTTGACACCCACGGAGACGTTCGAACTTTTCGAACATTTCAAGCCTGCTGCAGCGATCGAATCCCGCGGAAAATCGATGGCCGAAGGGACCTTCGAACCCGCGGCGTTCGAGCTTACGATGGCGCGCAAGGACGCGCGGTTGATGCTCGAGACGGCAGCAGTAGGGAGCGAGAAGGTGCGGGTGCTGCCCGCAATCGCCGCGCGTATGGACGAGTTGATCGCAGCGGGCCACGGCGCGCGCGACCTCGCGGTGCTCGGGCTCGATACCGCGCCCGCGGTCGCAGGATGAACGCAGCGCTGCAGTATTTCGACGACTTCCCAGTCGGCGAACGCCGCGAACTGGGCTCGCACCCGGTTACGGAAGAAGAGATCCTGCGCTTCGCGCGCGAGTACGATCCGCAGCCTTTCCATGTCGACCCCGCCGCCGCGGCAGCGTCGATGTTCGGCGGTTTGATCGCGAGCGGCTGGCACACGTGTGCCATGACGATGCGCGTGCTTTGCGACGGCTTTCTGCTATCGGCAGCGAGCATCGGTTCGCCCGGCGTGGACGTGCTACGGTGGAAACGACCGGTGCGCCCGGGCGATACGCTGCGCGTGTTCGCGACCGTCGTCGAAGCGCGCCCGTCAGCGAGTAAGCCCGATCGCGGCATACTCCTCAACGACATCGAAGTGCGCAACCAGCACGACGAAATCGTCCTGACGATGCAGGCGATGACGATGATGTATCGCCGTTTGGGAGGCGCACCGTAGCGGCCCCGCGTTCACGAGCACTTTCCGACGTAGCCGCATTGCTGCAAACATTGAATGCAGCCGCCTTGCGAGATGAGATTGCCGGCGCACTTCGGGCACATCCCGACGCCCGTTGCCATCGCCTTGCGGATACTCGGTGACGGCAGTTCCTGCATCGACTTGAGCGCGTGCATCGCCGAGCCGCCGTTGGTATGACCGTTCGTGGTTGCCGGTACATTGACGATGAGATCGATCGAGAGTTGGTTCGCGTCGATTTCGGCGCGCTCGGCCGGCGAGTACGTTACCTGCGGTTCCGCGACGGCGACGACGTCGGCTTCACCGCGTGGGTTAAGATCTGCGATCGGTAACGCGAGCGCGAGCGCTTTCGCGAGGCCTTGCGAGATGCCGTCCGCGCACGACAGCGTCGTCGGTCCGTCGGCGTTGCGCATCTTGGGGTTCGGGCAACGCATGCCCTCGAATTTTTCGATGAACTTTTGCGGATCGGCACCGTAGCGCAAACCGACCGACATCGCGACCCCGAGCGCTTCGAGGTACGACTGCTGACACGAACCGCTTTTCCCCAGCTTAAAAAAGACTTCGAACGGCCGCCCTGTCTCGTCTTCGTTGAGTGTGATATACAGCGGGCCGCACCCGACGTTGGACTGCACGGTGCGTCCGCGCATGACGGGCGGCCGCTTGCGATAATCGACAGGCTTCGCCGCGATCCGCATCTCCGCGGTCTGCGCTTGCAGGTTCTCGACTTTAACCAGCAACTTCGCGACGGTCTGCGCGCACGTCGCATTGATCGCGCGCAGATCCGCGTTTCGCGCCTGCAAGCTTTCGACTTTCGCGATCAATCCCGCGATCGTCGCCTTGACCGTGCCTTCGTCCATTTACCGTACCTCGAGGAGGGCGTTTGCTTTCGCGAGCAGCGCCGCGATATCGATATCGTCGCTCTTACCAGTTGCGGCGGGAGCCGCAAGCGCCGCGGGCGCGGCCGCCGCGACGTCGCGGTTGCCGCCGGCGAGATCGCCGTCTTTGGAGAACGTGACGACTTGCTCCGTGCGCGAGCCGTCGCGGTAGTAGGTGAAGCCCTTACAGCCCGCTTCGTACGCCCGGAAGATCGCTCGCGACACGTTCTCTTTCGTGTCGTCGTTCGGCGCATTGATGGTTTTCGAAACTGCGTTGCATGTATTCTTCTGGAACGCGGCGAGCATATCGATATGCTGGTCGACCGTCACGTCGGCCGATGTCGTGAAGACGTTTTGCCACTTGCGCGGCACGTCGTGGATGCCTTTGACCGAGCCGCGATTCTCTTCGATCTTGCCGAGCAGGGCATCGGAGTAGAAGCCTTCCGCTTTCGCGATTTCTTCGAAGAGCGGGATCACGTAGTAAAGATGTTGCGGGCGGCCTTCGGCGTCTTTCATGACGTGCTTCGTGTACGCCATGCCGAAATACGGTTCGCAGCCGAAGGCGCAGCCGGCGATCATCGAGATCGTGCCCGTCGGCGCGATCGACAGCAACGCAGCGTTGCGGCGCGGGCGAGCGTCGTTCGCCCAGATCGAGAGATGTTTGTTCGGAAAGTCGCCGCGTTCGCGAGCGAGCGTCTCGCTGGTTTCTTCGGCGCGCGCTTGGATGAACGCCATCAGTTTTTCGGCGAACGCGATCGATTCGGCGGAGCCGTACGCGAGTTCGAGTTGAATGAGAAGTTCTGCGAAACCCATGATGCCCAGGCCCACGCGCCGGTTGTTCGTGACCATGTCGCGAATCTCGTCGAGCGGATAGCGATTCGCATCGATCACATTATCCAGGAAGCGCAACGCGAGCGCCGCCGTCTGCGCGAGCCGCTCCCAGTCCACGTCTTTAGTACGGTCGTTATAGAAGTTTCCAACGTTGATCGAACCTAGATTGCACGAGTCGTATCCGTGAAGGAATTGCTCGCCACAGTTTTTGCTTATGACCGATGTAATGGTCCGCTTCCCGGACTTAGTCGTCGACTCGAACGCACCTACGGCGAAATTGTGATAGTCATCGACCGTGCCGTTGTAAACGTCCGCGTATGAATCGACCTCGACCGACACGACGCGATGGTTAAACATTGATGCGGCTTCTTGCATATCCGCGTACGACCCGAACGGGCTGCTCTTCCGCGAGATTTCGGGCGATACGCCGCTCGCGCGACAAGCCTCGACCCAGTCGCGCTTGAGTACGAAACTCGATGTACGGAAACGTAGATCATTATAGATCTCCAGCTGGCGCTCGCGCAGAGCACGTCGCTTGCTTTCCAAGGTTGTACGACCGGCCAAATGACGACGATCGAGAATGGTCCCGTCGCCGTTCACGTGCCGCGCGTTACAAGCGTGAGAGCAGTACGCCGATTCGCGGGACACGTACGGAATCGCAAATTCGCCCGCGCACTGCTCGCAGGCCTTGAGGACAAAAAGTACGCCGCCGATGATTTGTGCCTCGTAGCCCTGCGATAACGCATCCTCGAAATGACCCATGACGCGCGGATCGACGGAAGCTAGCAGACCCATGCCGCACCGTGCGGCAGCCCATTTTGCCAGGCCGAGGACGCCGCCTTCGAGATCGTCGCCGCGCCACGTACTGAACTGCTGTGGCAACTTGCGTCCGGCGGCAAAAACCGTCCACTCGGCCTGCGAGAAACGGTGGCCGATTTCGCGCGTAAGCTCGATCGCCGCCGCCCGAATTGCTTCGCCGGTGACGCCGCTATAGCGAGCATTGTTTTCGGCGGAGTTATTCGCGGAATGTCGCATGGGATCTCGATCGCCGAGCATTTCTTGTGCGTGGTGCCGATCACGCTCGTCCTTCGACATGACCTCGAGATTGGCTGGCGCGTTATTCTGCGCGTCGTGGTCGCGATGGTGAACGACGTGGCCGCGAGGGATCGCGACGCCGGTGTGATGTTCCGCAACCAGACGGTGCTCGGCACGTACCGTTGCCAGCCCGATCGTAAGCCACCAATAATCCTGTTTCGACGTTCCATGCACGGAACGAAGGACGTCGACGACGGGCGCTTCGAACTTCGTCATGACCGTGAGACTGTCGCCGCTTTTCAAAGCCGAAACTTCACGGTAGCTGCCGTCGCGCAAACGAAACTTATGGTTGGCCGTGGCGCGAATCGTCGAGCCGTCGTCGAGTGTAATTCCATACACTTGGCGCATGCTACCGGTCTTGCGCGGGTTGCGCATGGTGCGGACAGCGATGCGCCCGCCGTCATCGACGCAAAGAACCGGAACGTCTTTCCCGGCAGCTGCAAGTTCGTCGATCCGCACGTGCCCGCGGCCATCGGCAACCGCGACGAGCGTATCCCCCGTCAGACACGGATTGGTCGCTTCGATCGGGCCGAGACCCGGCAGCGGATTGACGTCCGGATGATCCAGAAATAGCACGCCCGGTTCACCGTTCTGCCAGGCGCCGTCGACGATCGCATCCCAGATCTCGCGCGCTTTGAGCGTGCGCACGACGGCCTTCGTGCGCGGATCGCGGAGATCGAAATCTCCGTCGCATTGCACGGCTTTCATGAACTCGTCCGTCACGCCGATCGAGATGTTGAAGTTGTTCATCTGCGTTTGCAACAGCTCTTGTTTCATGTGCGCGAGCTGCGCGTCGCTGTAACGGCCGGTATCGCTCATCCGATTCCAGAGCGCGCGATTCTCCGAATCGAGCTCTTTCTTGGAAAGTATGAAATGGAAAATATCGGGGTGGTCGACTTTGAGCACGCCCATGTTCGCGCCGCGCCGGACGCCGCCTTGTTTGATCGAGTCCGTCGCCGCGTTGAAGACCTTCATGAACGAGACCGGGCCCGAGGCATCTTTGCCGGTCGACGTGACTTCGGCGCCTTGGTGACGCAGCTCCGAAAACGCGTAACCAGTTCCCCCCCCGGCCTTTTGGATGAGAGCCATGGCCTTGAGATTATAGAAGATGCCTTCGATCGAATCGGGCACGGGCAAGACGAAACAGGCCGAAAGCATCGACATCGGGCGTCCCGCGTTCACCAAACACGGCGTGTTCGGCAAGAAATCGCGTCGCGCCATCATGTCGTAAAATGCGTGGCTCACGCCGTCGACGACGGCCTGCACGTCACGTCCGGCGGCCGCTGCGTAGGGCCGCTCCGGCTGGGCAATCGCGGAGGCGACGCGCCAGACGAATTCGACCGGCGTCTCCGGCGTCCCATCGACTTTCTTCGCAAAATATCGCTCCTCGAGGACGCGCATGGCGTTCGCATCGAAAGCGGGCTCGGCGAGTCCTATGGGGACGGAGGTGCCTGCGGGGACGGAGAGATCGGACATGGTAGGGACCTCCAAGACGATGGTCGTTCGAGAAACGGCGCTCGAACACCTGTTCGATACAACAGGTCTCACGACGACGCCAGTGTCTCATATAGTACACCCGACGACGGCGACATACAACATATGGTGGCGCACTCCTTGTGGAGGCACGGTGGAGCCGCCGAGGATAAGCGTAGAAACCTGTGCGGAAGCTGGCCGTAACCGTGCCCTCCGGTGCACTCGCTGTGGACGGTTGCGAGGATAGCGGGGATAGCGGGCACAACGGCGCTCTGGTGTTTCGGCCCGATGGTTTTGCGCGGCGTCTCGATGCGGTTTCCCTCGACGAGCTTGCCGCCCGGGGCTTTCGCGGCATCATCGTGGATTTGGATAATACGCTCGTTGCCTACGGGGAGGACCGTCTGGCCCACGACGCCGGTCCGTGGATCGCCGACGCGCTCGCGCGCGGCTTTCGCGTCTGCCTCGTCTCGAACAACTTCACGGGCCGGGTCGCGCGTATCTGCGCCGAACTCGGCGTGCCGGGCATCCCGCGCGCACTCAAACCGCTCCCGCGCGGATTTCTCGCGGCGCTTCGCGTCCTTGGTACGCCGCGTGCCCACACCGTCGTCGTCGGCGATCAACTTTTTACCGACGTCCTGGGTGCCAAACTCTTAGGGCTTCACGCTATCCTGACCGAACCGATCGTCGCGCGGGATTGGCACGGAACGCGCGTCCTGCGCTTCCTCGAACGCATGGTACTCCGCCGGAGGATCGACTCGTGACTGCACCGCCGCTCGCCTACATCTTCGACCTCTATGGAACGCTGGTCGATTTCACGACACTGCGCGACCCGTTCGCGGGCCACGTCGCCGATCCCGAAACATTCGTCTTGCATTGGCGTCAGAAGCAGCTCGCGTACGCGTTCGCAGCGACGCTGATGGATCGCTACGTGGATTTCGACACGTTGACGGGCTACGCGTACGACTATACGGCGAGCGCCCATAGCATGGCGAACGCGGCCGCGCTGCGCGCCGATGCCATCGCCGCGTGGTCGCGCCTTCCGCCGTTTCCCGACGTGCCCGAGGTGCTCGCGGGTTTGCGCGCGCGCGGTGCGCAAACGGCCGTCCTCTCGAACGGCACGCCCGCGGCGCTAGCCTGCACGCTCGCAGCGGCAAACCTGACGGCGCACTTCGATGCCGTGCTTTCGGTCGATGCGGTGCGCGTCTACAAACCGCACCCCGACGTCTATCGCTTGGCGACCGACTACTTCGCGACGTCCCCGCAACGGATCGTCTTCGTCTCGTCCAACGGCTGGGACGCGACGGGCGCCGCCGAATTCGGCTTTCGCGTGCATTGGTGCAATCGCAGCGGCGTACCGGCCGAAACCTTCGGCGCGCCGCCCGAACGCACGATGGCTTCGCTCGTCGAACTCCTGGGGTGACGGCTCCCATGCGACCGGCAGCCTTGAAGCTGGCCGTCATCGGGGATCCCGTCGCGCACAGCGCGAGCCCGGCGTTGCATCGGAGGTTTCTGGCCGAAAGCGGCATCACCGGCACGTACGAAGCGCTGCGCATCGTCGCGGGCGACGGTCGCCGGGCGATCGCGGCACTTCGCGCCGCCGGCTACACGGGACTCAACGTCACCACGCCGCTCAAAGAAGAAGCGTACGCCTGCGCGGATTCGCGCGATGCGGCATCGCTCGCAGCGGGCGCGGTCAATACGCTCGTCATCGACGAACGTCGCGTCGCGGGCTACAACACCGACGGCCTCGGCGCTGTCGGCGCGCTACGCGCTGCGGGACTGGCCGATCTGCGCGGCGCGCGCATCCTCGTTCTCGGTGCCGGTCCGACGGCACGCGCGACGATCGTGGCCCTCGTCGCGAACGGATGCGTTGCGAGCATTTGGAATCGTACGCGAGCGAAGGCCGACGCCATCGTCACGAATTTCGGCGCACGGGCGTGGCAGCCCCAGGAGCGCGTCGATGCCGTCTTTGCAACGCTCCCGCCCAGAATCGCGTCGCTCGAATCCGACCTCCGTGAGACGGTTCTGGGCGCACCGATCGTGGTCGATGCGAACTATGCGGCACGGGCGACGCTGGGCGCACTGCTCGGCCGCGACGTTCACGACGGATCGCAGATGCTGGCGGCGAGTGCACGGGCGTCGTTTGAATTATTCCGCTCGAACGGTGCGTCACCCGTTGGCGGTACGGGTTGCCTCGGCACGACGACGATCGGATCCCGCGATGGCCGCGGGGTCAGCGGATGACGTAGACGTCTTGCGTCTGACCGCTGCCGGCCGGGGCGGTGGGACACGCTTCGCGCGCCGGCATCCCGCGCCCGCTCGGCGCAAGCCGAAACGTCAAGCGCGTTTCGTCGCCGGGCGAGAGCCGATAGCGGCAAACGGCCGGCGCGTAATCGCGCACCTGCACTTCGACGACGACGTCGCTTTCGCGAATCCCGACGATCGAAAACGATCCGTCGCGACGCGATGAAGCGAGCGGTAGCGCGTATCGCGCCGCGTCGCCCGGATCCGCGACACCGACCGCCGCGCCGAGGATCGCCGCACCAGAACGAGCGTCCACGATCTTGCCGCTCAACGTCCCGTAAAGGTCGGCCTGCGCGCCCGAACCGGTGAGCGCGAGCGACGCGATCGCGATTGCGCCGGTCAACGCGGCCTGTCGCAGCGACTTCGCGACTCGGCTGGAGGAGAGAGGGAGATTCGAACTCCCGAGACCTTTGACAGTCTGTTCGCTTTCCAAGCGAATGCATTCGACCACTCTGCCATCTCTCCACGTCGCGCTTGCGAGCCGCCGACGGTCGTTCGTTCTCACCAAGTCAGAGCCCCGTCGCGTTAATTCCGCGACGAATGCCGGCACGCGCGGGTCGAGCCACCAGCGCTCGAAGGGCGCCGCGAGGCCGCCTCGGGCTGCCGTATTCGCGGTGAAAATCGCTACGTGCAGCGCGATACTCGGCGTGCTAGGGTCCGGCGGCATGCAGATCGCCCGAGCGGAAAGGGACGCGGTCGTCGTTCATACGACACCTGGTTCGACGTGGGCGAGCGCCGTCGCTGCGCCGGAAACGCCGGCCCACTCCAGGAGACGAGCCGCGCATTCGATGCGGGCGGTCTGTTCCGCCAGATCGGTGCGGACGAACGCGGTCTCCAGATTGGCCGCCAGCACCGACAGGCCGTGGCGCTCCATGACGAGCGTGTCGCACGGCGCTGCGAAGGCGCTCGAACAGATCGCGGCGAGTTCGGGCGTGCCCGACGGCGCGTACGGCGTCCAGAGGATCGGCCCGAGCGATTCGATCGCGCCGACGGTGTCGAGCGCAAAGAGCGTCCCGGTTTTCGACCAGGCGACGCAGTACGCCGGATGGGTGTGAATGACGCAGCGCGCGTCCGGGCGGACGCGATACGCCGCGACGTGCAGCGGGACTTCGCTCGTCGGACGGCCTGCGCCGGGGAGCGCTATGCCCTGGGCGTCGGTCGCGACGATCTCGTGCGGTCGCAGGGCCCGCAACGAGACTCCGGATGGCGTGACCAGCAGGGTCCCATCGTCGAGCCGGACGCTGACGTTGCCGCTGTTGCCCGCCACGAGTCCGCGCGACCACAGCAAGCCGGAATATTCGACGATCGCGCGACGCGCTTCGCTCTCGGCCGGCGACACTAAATTCCCGTCGGATGCCAGATCGTTTTGGTCTCGACGAAATGCGAAACGTGGGCGAGATCCTGAGCTTCGGGGCCGAACCAATCTGCCGGGGACCGCGCGGCGACCTGGCGCGTGCGCTTGAGGTTTTCGGCGCCGAGCCGTTCGAGTTCGGCTGCGAAAGGTACGTCGAGCGCGTAGGTTTCCAGCGCGTTGACGTCCATGTGCCGCGCGAGATGCGGCGCGATTTCGATCCGCCGTCCGGTCAGCACGTTGGCCGCTCCGGGCGGCAGATCGCAGCTCGCCAGACATTCGGCGAAGACGACGGCCGTACGCGGGTCGAGTTCGCTTGCGACCGCGACGACGGCATTGCCCGATACCAGCGGCGGCACGAGCGCCGAGACTAAGCCCAAAAGCGAGGGCAGATCGGGCGCGACGACGCCAACGACGCCCATCGGTTCGGGCCACGACAGCGACAGGTACGGGCCCGCGACGGGATTGCGCGCGGAGAGCACGGCGGCATATTTATCGCACCAGCCCGCGTACCACAGCGCGCGGTCGACGGCGACCGTCGTTTCGCGAAGCGCTTCGGATTCATCAAGCCGCGCCCCCGCGCGCAGACGCTCGACGAACTCGCTGCGGCGTGCGTCCATCATCTCCGCGAGGCGGTACAGAACGAGCCCGCGGTCGAGCGGCGTGAACGCCGACCAGCGCTCGTGGGCGGCTCGCGCCGCGACGACGGCATCGCGCAAATCCTTACGCGAAGCGCGGGCGACGCTCGCCGGTTCGTCGCTGCCGACGCCCACGGCAGCGACGGCGCCGGACTCCGACCGCACGAAGGCGCCGGCGATAAAGAGCTGATAACTTTTGCGAACGTCCAGACGGAGCGCTTCGCGACTCTTCGGCACGCTGCGAGCCTACGGCGACTCGCGCGGAGCGACCTCTGCCTGCGAGTGATTGCCTTTGCGACTAGCCGGGAACGAGCGCGGTATGACGACCACCGCACAACCATTTCTGACCGACGTAACGGAGTTGCGCCGCCGCGCTAAAGAGCATCTGTCCGAGGGCGCGATCACGCCGGCTTACGGCGGCGCAGTCGAGCAGACGATCGACATTCTGCAAAGCGTGCTCGCGACGGAGATCGTCTGCGTCCTGCGTTACACGATGCATGCCATCGCGGCGACCGGAATCAGCAGCGAAGGCGTCAAGGACGAGTTCGCAGAGCACGCCGACGAAGAGCGCGAACATATGATGCTGGTCGCCGAGCGCATCAACCAGCTCGGCGGCACCCCCGATTTCGATCCGAAGAACCTGGCGTCACGCTCGGCCTCCGAGTATGGCAGCGCCGGAAATCTCATCGAGATGATCAAAGAAAATCTGATCGCCGAACGCATCGCCGTCGAGCACTATCGCGAACTGATCGCTTTTTTCAAGGAGAAGGATCCGACGACGCGCGTCATGCTGGAGGGCATTCTCGCGACCGAAGAAGAGCACGCAAGCGACATGCTCGACCTGCTGATCGCCCACGAAGGCCGCCCCTTCATCGAAAAATAAGCGTTATCGCATCTGCCGCAGGACCGCTCGGCGACCCGTCGCAAGCCTCGCCTCTCACGAAGGGGTGAGGTTTGTTATTTGAGCACGACGTCGCGCTGGCGGTCGTCCGCCACGGACGAACGGCATGGAATGCCGACGGACGATTCCAAGGCCGGACGGATGTCCCGCTCGACGATACCGGTCGTGCGCAGGCCGCCGAGCTCCGGCACTTTCTCGCCCGAGACGTCTTCGATCTCGCGATAACGAGCGATCTCGTTCGCGCGTACGAAACCGCGACGATCGTGCTCGGCCCGCGCGAGATGACGCTCGAGGTCGATCCCGCGTGGAGCGAAATGCGCTTCGGCACCTGGGAGGGTCTTGCTTGGCCGGAAATTGTGGCGCGCTATCCCCACCTCGCCGACGACGCGGCCGTCAAGCCGAAATTTTACACACCCGAAGGCGGTGAAGCGTTCGACGACGTCTGCGAGCGCGTGCGAGCAGCGTTACGTGCTATCGACCAACGCGTCGAGAATGGGTCGCGCGTGCTCGTCGTCACGCACGCGGGCGTCCTACACGCATTGTTGCGCGTCGCGCTCGGGGAGGACGAAGCCGCGGCGCTCGGGGTGCGTTTCTCGCCCGCGACCGTGACGCGCTTCGCGCTCGGTCCGGCGGGCAACCGGCTCGTGGCGCTCAATGCGTCGCCGGCGGACGACGTGCCCGCGTGACGAGCGATGCGGCCCGCCGGGCCATCGTTCCCGGCGACGCCGCGGCGGGGCGTGCGGCGCGCGCGCGAATCGACGCCTTGACGAAACCGGCGGGGTCGCTCGGGCGCATCGAGGAACTCGCCGTCACGCTCTCCACGATCGCGGGCCGCGTCGTCGACCGGCCGTACACGCGCAAGGCGATCCTAATCGGCGCCGGCGATCACGGCGTGACGGCGGAGGCCGTGAGCGCGTATCCTGCCGAGGTGACGCCGCAGATGATCGGCGGGTTTCTCCGCGGTCATGCGGCGATCAATGCGTTCGCCCGCGCCGTCCGCGCCGACGTCTACGTCGCGAATTTTGGCGTCCGCGAGACGCTCGCGCCACATCCGGCGCTCATCGACGTCCTCGTCGGGCGGGGCACCGCGAATTTCGCCCGCGGCGATGCGATGCTCGCCGCCGACGTCGACCTAGCGCTGGCCGCCGGCATCGCGGCCCTCGATGACGTTCTCGCGCGCGATGCCTACGATGTCGTGGCGCTCGGGGAGATGGGGATCGGCAATACGACGAGCGCCGCGGCCATCGTGGCGGCCTGCACGGGCGCGAGTGCGGCGGAAACGACCGGGCGGGGGACGGGAGTCGACGACGCGCGCTTGGCGCACAAACGCGGCATCGTCGCGGCGGCCGTCGCACCGCTGCGCGACGCCTCGTGGGAAACGATCGCCCGCGCGGTCGGGGGCTACGAAATCGTCGGCCTGGCGGGCGCCATCCTCGGGGCCGCGTCGCGTCGCATACCGGTCGTCCTCGACGGCTTCATCGTCGCCGCCGCCGCGCTTTTGGCCGTGCGAATCGCTCCGGCCGCGGCCGACTATTGCATCGCGGCGCATCGCTCGCAAGAGCCGGGACATCGGATCGCCCTTGGAGCCCTGGGCCTCCGGCCGCTCTTCGATTTCGATTTGCGTTTGGGGGAAGGCAGCGGCGCGGCGCTGGCCTTACCGCTCATCGAGGCCGCAACGCGCATGATCGCAGAGATGCAGACGTTCGCCGAAGCGCGCGTCTCCGAGGCCGCCCCATCTTAAAGAACGTCGGCGCGACGCTCGGCGCCGCGTTCGGTTATTTTTCGATTCTACCGGTCGGCCGCAGCGCCACCGGCCCCGCACCGGACGCGCAAACGCTGGTCGCGCTGCCGCTGGTGGGCGCCGTCGTGGGCGCACTCGCGGGTACGCTCGGACTCGCGGCGGCGCAGCTCGTGCCGCACCCGGTCGCCGCGGGTGTGACGCTCGGGGCGGGGATCGCGCTCACCGGAGCGCTGCATCTCGATGGGTTCCTCGACGGCTGCGATGCGTTCTTCGCAAGCGCGTCGCCCGAGCGGCGCCGGGAGATCCTCAAAGACCCGCGCCATGGGACGTTCGCGGTGGCGGGGATGTTCGTCGCGGGCAGTTTGTGGTTCGCATCGCTACTGGCGCTGCCTCCGCGGGCCTATCCGGCCTTTGCGGCCTATGCCGGGGCGCTCGCGCGGCTCGCGGCCCTCGCCAATGCGTATGCGTATCCGTATGCCGGCGACGGCGCGGCCGCGCGAGCGTTCGAAGCGCGGCCGGCAATCGGACCGCTGCTCGTGCAGGGCGCGTTGCTCGGTATCGCGGGCTTCGCCATCACACCGCCGTTCGTCGCGGCAGTCCCGCTCGCGAGCGCGATCGCGCTCGTTCTCGGACGCTCGATTTGCGAGCGGCTCGGGGGCGCAATGGTCGGCGACGCCTACGGGTTCATCATCGTCGTCATCGAGGTCGGTACGCTCGTCACGCTTTCAGCGGCAGGCACGTCCTTCGGCTAACGAGTAACTCGAGCGGCGTGTCCGATACGAACGCCACCAACTACCTCCATCTCCCGATCGGCGACCAAGCTCCCGAAGAAATCAACGTCGTCGTCGAAATTCCCGAAGGTTCGCGAAATAAATACGAGTACGATAAGACGCTCAACGTCTTCCGGCTCGATCGCGCGCTGCACTCGCCGGTCTATTATCCCGGAGACTACGGTTTCGTACCGCAGACGCTCGCCGAGGACGGCGATCCCCTCGACGTGCTGATCCTCGTCGTCCAGCCGACGTTTACCGGCTGCCTCGTCGTCGCGCGGCCGATCGGCATCCTCAAGATGGTCGATAACGGCGAGCCCGACGATAAGGTCCTCTGCGTACCGGTCGGAGAGCCCGCCTACAACGGCGTGCACACGTCGTCACAGATCTTTCCGCATACGCTGCGCACGATCCAGCACTTCTTCGAGACCTATAAAGCGCTCGAAGGGAAATCGACCAGCACGCACGGCTGGCAAGATGCCGCCGCAGCGCGCCGGTCGGTCGTCGAATCGATCGAACGCTTCAAGACCGTAAAAGCCGAGCCGGCGAGCGTGGAACCTCAGAGCGAGAGGCGCCGCAACGCGCCGGGATCGGCGAGCGCGGCACCGTAACGTTCGTCGAACATGGCGCTCGCGAACAGCTCGGCGGTATCGACCAGGCGCGGACCTGGGCGGTTTACGTAGGCGTTACCGTCGACGGCATAGACGCGCCGCGTCGCGACCGCGCGCAGCGTCGCCCAAGCGGGCACGTTCGCGGCGAGTGCCGCGATGGCCGCGAGCGTCGCGGGCAGGCCGAAGCCGCACGGCGCGACGACGATCACGTCGGGGTCTGCGGCGACGATCGCATCCCAGGGAAGCGCGACGGAATTCGCACCGGGATTGGCCAGAATCGCTTCGCCACCGGCCAGTTCGACGAGCCCGGGCGTCCAGTGCCCCCCGCTCATGGGGGGCTCGGTCCACTCGAGCACGAGCGTGCGCGGTCGCGGGCGTCCGGAGACGTGGTTGGCGAGCGAGGCCGCGCGCGTTCGTAGAGCCGTAACGAGCGTGCGGGCCGCTTCGTCGCGCCCCGTCAGGTTGCCGACGGTCGCGATGTTCGCATAGACGTCCGCGAGGGACGACGGCTCGAGCGAGACGATGCGCGGGTCGCCGTGCAGGCGCTTGGCCGCGCGGGCGACGATGCCGTAGGAAACGGCGCACACCTCGCAGAGCTCCTGCGTGATGATAAGGTCGGGTGCTAAACGTTCGAGCAGCGTACTATCGAGCGCGTAGAGACTGGAACCGGCGTGCAGGTTCGCCTTGACGTGCCGATCGATTTCCGCCGCGTTCGCCGTCTGCGCCAGGGCACTCGCAGTCAGGTGCGGCTTGTCGCGCGCTTCGGCCGGAAAATCGCACTCGTGCGTTACGCCGACGAGTTGCGCGCCGAGCCCGAGCGCGTACACGATTTCCGTCGCACTCGGCAGCAAACTCGCGATCTTCGGCTCCTGTGGCACCACCCATGAATCGGTCACGACCCGTCCAATCTGCGCGCGTGCCCAACGGGCGTGCGCGCCTTCAATGGTTTAGACTTCCGGCGGCGTAACGCTAGCGTCACCGATGGAAAAAATCAAGGTCGCGCAGCCGATCGTCGAACTCGATGGCGACGAGATGACGCGAGTCATTTGGTCGCTGATTCGCGAGAAACTCGTCCGGCCGTATCTGGATGTCGACCTCAAATACTACGATCTCGGCGTCGAGCATCGCGACGCGACGAACGATACCGTGACCGTCGAGGCGGCGCGCGCGATCAAGCGCTACGGAGTCGGGGTCAAGTGCGCGACGATCACGCCCGACGAAGCGCGCGTCCAAGAGTTCGGGCTCAAGTCGATGTGGCGCTCGCCCAACGGGACGATTCGCAACGAACTCGACGGCACAGTCTTTCGCGAACCGATCATTTGCCGCAACGTTCCGCGCTTGGTCCCCGGGTGGACCGATCCGATCGTGATCGGCCGTCACGCGTTTGGCGATCAATACCGCGCGACCGAGCTCGCGATTCCCGGCGCCGGAAAATTGACGCTGACGTTCACGCCGGCCGACGGCAGTCCGCCGCTGGAACGTGACGTCTTCGCATTCGAAAAGCCGGGCGTCGCACTTTCGATGTACAACCTCGATGAGTCGATCGCGGGATTCGCGCGCGCCTGTTTCAATTATGGGTTACAGCGAAAGTGGCCGGTCTATCTCTCAACAAAGAACACGATTCTCAAAACGTACGACGGTCGTTTCATGCAGATCTTCCAGCACGTGTTCGACGAAGAATTTCGGACACGTTTCGAAGCGCTCGGTCTCACGTACGAACATCGCCTGATCGACGATATGGTCGCGAGTTGCTTGAAGTGGTCCGGCAAATACGTCTGGGCGTGTAAGAATTACGATGGCGACGTGCAGTCCGATACGGTCGCGCAAGGGTACGGCTCGCTCGGCCTCATGACGTCGGTCCTCATGACGCCCGACGGCGATACGATCGAAGCCGAAGCCGCGCACGGAACGGTCACGCGCCACTACCGCTTACATCAGCAAGGCAAACCGACATCGACCAATCCGATCGCGTCGATCTTCGCGTGGACGCGCGGACTCGCGCATCGCGGAAAGCTCGACGGCACGCCCGACGTCGCCCGTTTCGCGCAAACGCTCGAACGCGTCTGCATCGACACGGTCGAAGGGGGTAAGATGACCAAAGATCTCGCGATCCTGATCGGTCCCGAACAACCGTGGTTAACGACCGAACAATTCTTGGCCGCGCTCGACGACGAGCTGCAGCATCGCATGGCGTGGACGTTCGCGTCGACGATCGGCTAGCCATCAGGCCCAACTGCGAGCGACCGAGCGTTGCGAGCGAGCTCTGCTCGCTCGCGCGGGTACGGCTCGCGGCATGAGTAAGGACACATCGTTCGAACCCGGCGACAGCGTCACTTGGACCTCGAGTCAAGGCGCGATCGAAGGCACGGTTGAGAAGAAGCTCACGACGCCGACGGATATCAAAAGCCACCACGTCGCTGCGTCGCCGGAGCATCCCGAATATCTGGTCAAGAGCGATCGGACGGGTGCGCAGGCCGCGCACAAGCCCGGCTCGCTTAAAAAGAAATAACGGGAGCCGCTACGAACGCACCGTCCGGAACGTCGCGTATACGTACGGATATTCCGAGCGGTACCAATTGCGCAGACTCCGGCGGACGTGGTTACGCGACGTCACGGGCGAAGCGCCTTTGACGATGTAGTGATCGTTATCGAAAAACTCTTTTGAGTATTGCGGATACGACGCCATCGGTGTGAAACCGTCGAACGGCGCGAACGGCGTCGCCGTCCACTCCCAGCCGTTGCCGATGAGATCGTACACGCCGAAGGCGCTCGCGCCGGCCGCGTACTGGCCGACGGGTTCGGGATCGAAACGCTGAAAATCGAAATTGCCGTGCGCGGCTGAGGGAGCAGCGTCGCCCCACGGAAAGGCCCGCTCGCTGCCGCCCGGCGTTCCGAACGCCGCACGGTGATACTCGGATTCCGTCGGCAGCCGCGCTCCGCGCCAGGCCGCATACGCCGCGGCCTGCTTTTGCGTGACGTAGACCGGCCACGTGCGCGGTAACGGCATTTCTTCGAACTGACCGAGCAGCACGAAGCCGCCGTCGCGTTCGCGCCAGAACGAGGGCACGGGGCCGCCAGCCTCCACGAAGGCGAGCCACTCGCCGTTGGTCACGTCGTTCACATCGATATCGAACGCATGGACTACGACGGTGTGTCGGTCGAACTCGTTATCCCAGCCGAACTCGATCTCGTCGCGGCGCGCGCCGAGCGTCGCGCTACCGGCGGCGATCGCGACCCTGCCCGTCGCGAGCGGCGGACGTTCGACGAGCGAGCCGCTGCGGCCGCGCGCGCGCTTGTTGGCGAGCGGCAAACGATGCAGCAAGTACAGCAGCGTCTCGTGATGCATCTCTTCGTGCTCGAGAATCATGTGCGCGGCTTGCCCGCGCTCCAGCAACGGCGATGCGGCGGCGTCGGTAAGATCGGCTTTGGCAAAAGCTTGCAGCACGGCGGCGTCGACGGCCGCAGCGAACGACTGCACGCGCACACGCTCGGGCCACGAATCGCGTTCGTGAGCGGCGGCGGACGAGATGTCGGCGGGATCGATACCGCGCTCGAAAAGTTTCTCGAACTCCGCATCCAGCGACGGCGCCCCGAGCGCTTCGCGCGCTAATTTATTGTAGGTGAACGCCGGAATGTGCCCTTCGTAAAAGACGATCGGGTGCCGCAACGCGATCGGCCGCGTGTAGTAGGCCGCGGGTTCGGGAATCGCGAGCAATTCCGCCGTGCGATTGCGATTGGCGAGATACCGCAAACGTAGCGCGCTGCGATCGATCGTTGGGAGGCGTTGCGAAAGTTGCACGTCGTAGCAGTACCCCGCTCGGGAGAGATCGATATCACGTATCGATGTAGGCCGGAAGACCGGCGAGCCCGCCGTCCCGGCCGAAGCCCGATTCGCGCCGGCCGCCGAAGGGCGAACTCGGGTCGAACCGGTTGACCGTATTACACCAAACCACGCCGCAGGCCAAGCGTTGCGCCGTTTGCAGCGCGAGGGCTCCGCTCGCCGTCCAGACACTCGCGGCCAAGCCGTCGGGCAGGTTGTTCGCCCGTTCGATCGCTTCGTCCGGGGTCCGAAACGTCATGACCGTCAGCAGCGGACCGGCGCTCGCCTCCCGGGCGATGCCGTACGTCGGATGGACGTCGGTGAAGAAGGACGCGGCAAACCAGAAGCCGCGCTCGGGCGGCGTCCACGGCGCTTCCACGAGCGTGGCGCCCTCCGCAACGCCGGCGCGGACATAGGCGGCAATCTTCGCCAGCCGCTCGCGCGACCGAATGGCGCCGATGTCGGTATTTCGATCCAGCGGGTTGCCATGACGCAGCGTCCCGAGACGCGCGCGTAAGCGCTCGACGATTTCGCCAAGAATGCTTTCCTGCACGAGCACGCGCGACCCGGCGGAGCCGACGTGTCCGCCGCTCGAGTAGGCCGCCGCGACGATGCCCTCGATCGCTTGGTCCAGTGGAGCGTCGTCGTACACGATCACGGCCGATTTTCCGCCCAGTTCCAGGCCCAGGCGCTTGCCCGTACCGGCCGTCGCGTGGCGCAGGGCTTTGCCCGAGGCGATCGAGCCCGCGAAGGCAAGGGCGGCGACATCGGCATGCTCGGCCAAAGCGCGGCCCGTCGCATCGTCGCCCGTCACCACGTTGAGCACGCCCGGCGGCAGGTCCACATCCGCGCAGAGTTGGGCGAGCAGCAGCGCCGAGAGTGGTGAATCCGAAGCCGGTTTGAGGACGACGGTGTTCCCGCACGCGAGGGCCGGCGCGATCTTCCACGCCGCGGTCAGCAGCGGAAAATCGGCCGAGACGATCGACCCGACTACGCCGAGGGGCCGAACGCGATCGTTGGGGCCGACGGCCCACGCGAGCTTATCCGCCCAGCCCGCATGATAGAAGACGTGCGCGGCGGCTTGCGGGACGTCGAAATCGCGCGCCACGCGAATCGGCTTGCCGACGTCGAGGGTTTCGGCGACGGCGAATTCGTGCGCCCGTTCGCCCAGTGCGCGCGCGATTCGATACATATATTTCGCACGTTCCGCCGGGCGCAGCTTGCGCCAATATTTATCGTAACCGCGCCGGGCCGCGCGGACCGCCCGGTCGACATCGGCAGCGCTCCCCAGTGCGACCTGGGCGAGCGTCGCTTCGGTTGCTGGATCGAGCGTTGCGAACGAGGCGCCGCCTTCGGCAGCCGTCCAGGCACCGCCGACGAAGAGGCCGTACCGTTCGCGCAACGGTACGGCGTCGGCCGACTCCAGCGACGGCGCGTACGCGAACGGCGCTCCGGCCGGCGGCGTCATGCGAGCGCCACGTACGGCGAAGCGGCGTAATTGCCCGTCGCGTCTTTCGCGCGTTGCATCAGCAGATCGTCGAGCAGGGACGACGCTCCGATGCGAAAGCGCTCGGGGGCTAACCAGTCGGGTCCCAGCGTTTCGTGGACGATCGCGATGTAGCCGAGCGCGGCTTTGGTCGATCGGATACCGCCTGCGAGTTTAAGGCCGGCGCGCCGGCCCGTCGTACGCGCGTGCGCGCCGATCGCTTCGCATAGAACCAGTGCGATTGCGGGCGTCGACGACACGCCGATCTTGCCCGTCGCCGTCTTGACGAAGTCCGCTCCCGCACCGAGGGCGATATCGCACGCGCGCCGGATGGCCGCGTAGGAGCCGAGTTCGCCGGCTTCGAGAATCACCTTGAGTGTCGCACCCGCGCACGCGTCCCGGACTGCGACGATTTCGGCTCGCACGGCCGCTTCGTCTCCAGCGAGAAAGGCGCTGCGGTCGATGACCATGTCGATTTCATGCGCGCCCGCGGCGACGGCTTCGTGGGTTTCGCGCAGTTTCACGTGCAGCGACGAGAGGCCGCTGGGAAACGCGGTCGCGACCGAAGCGACGCGAACGGTTGAGTCCTTCAGTGCGGCGGCGGCGGCCGGCACGAGGCTCGGGTAGATGCAGATCGCGGCGACGCTCGGCGCGCCCGGTGCCGGATGGATGCCGCGTGCGCAGAGCCCGCGTACTTTGCCCGGCGTATCGCGGCCTTCGAGCGTCGTGAGATCCATGCACGAAATCACCAGAGCGATGGCCGCGCGCTTCGCATCCCCTTTTATCGCGCGCTTCGTGAGCTCGGCCGCACGCGCTTCGAGTGCGACGGCATCGATGGAGATCCGCGTTCGCAACATGCGGGCGCGTTTCGTTTCCGTCGTGCGCTTCTCCCTAGTCGATGACCGCTTTCGCGCTCAGAACGCGTTGCAAACGCTCGAGACTGCGATCGACGTTGCCGGCGAGCGCGCTGAAGACCGGCCGGTCCAGGGGCGTAGGTACCGGCAGCCGCGTCGTATACGTGATGCGGTACGTGACGTCGCTGCCGGTGCCAGCGGCGCGCAAAACCAGTTCGCCGTGCGGTCGTACGGGCCGTCGAGCACTTCGAACGCGAGCCGCCGCGCCACGGGGTCCGCGATGACCGCGACGGTCACCGTCTGCCGTCCGAGCGGCGTTTCGAAGGTCTCGGCGTACCGCCGGGACGAGCCGTCGGGCGCGTCGTCAAGTCGCCGGCATGCCACCAGCCCGTCGCGCCACTCGACGAGCCGGCCTTCGTCGCAGAGGAACGCGAAGAGCTCGGCGGGCGGCAACGCGACGTGCAGGTGGCGTTCGTAGTTCACGCAAGCGACGGTACATGATTCCGCGGATTTCGAGAAGCGATCGCCGAACGTCGCCGCATGTTTCGCTACTTGACCGCGGGAGAATCGCACGGACCCGCGCTCGTCGGTATTCTCGACGGTTTGCCGGCGCATCTCAAACTCGACGTCGACGCCATCAACGCGACGCTGCGAGCCCGGCAAGGCGGCTACGGCCGCGGCGGACGGATGAAGATCGAGACGGACGAAATCGAATTTCTCGCGGGCTTGCGGGGCGGCGAGACGCTCGGCTCGCCGCTCGCGGTGCTCGTGCGCAACAAAGATTTCGAGAACGTGCGCGCGCTCATGGATCCGCTCACCGGCGGCGGCAAGATGCTGACCAATCCCCGACCCGGCCATACCGATTATGCCGGCGCGATGAAATATCGTCAGCGCGATCTGCGTAACGTGCTGGAGCGCGCGAGCGCCCGCGAAACCGCGATGCGCGTCGCGCTCGGGGCGATTTGCGCGCAATTTTTAGCAGCGCTCGGAATCCGCACGACCGCGCACGTCTCGCAAATCGGTGAAATCGTCGCACCCGATCTTACGGAAATCGATACCGCCGCGACCGATGCGAGCGAGGTTCGCTGCCCCGATCGCGCGACCGAAGCGCGTATGATCGCGCGCATCGACGCAGCCAAAGCGGCGGGCGATACGCTCGGCGGCACGTTCACGATCCGCGTCACGGGCGTTCCGGCCGGCGTCGGCGCGAACCGTCAGCCCGACACCCGGCTCGACGGCGTTCTCGCCGGGGCACTGATGGCGATGCAGACCGTCAAGGCCGTCGAAGTCGGAGCCGGTCGCGACGTCGCGTCGCTGCCGGGCTCGAGCGCGCACGACATCTTCACGCTCGAGAACGGGAACGTCGCGCGCGGTTCCAATCGCGCGGGCGGCATCGAAGGCGGCATTTCCAACGGCCAAGATATCGTGCTGCGCGTGAGCGTGAAGCCGATTCCGACGCTCATGAAAGCGCTGCCGTCGGTCAACCTGCACGAGAGCACGGTCGCACCGGCGAGCATCGTCCGCAGCGACGTCTGCGTGGTGCCGGCCGCCTCGATCGTCGGCGAAGCGATGGTGCGACTCGCGCTGACGGCGCCGATGTTAGAAAAATTCGGCGGCGACTCGCTCGACGAAACGCGCGATAATCTGCAGCGGGCCGTCGCGGCTGCCGCGAAGCTCTTCGAACCATCGACGGTCTGACGCGGCACGTCGCGCTCGTCGGTTTCATGGCGGCGGGAAAGACGACGATCGGGCGGCACCTCGCGCGCGAACTCGAACGGCCCTTCGTCGATACCGACGCGTTGATCGTCGCCCGTTCGGGGCCGATCGCCGACATCTTCGCGCGCGGCGGCGAGCCGATGTTTCGCGAAGCGGAATACGACGCGGTTCGTGCGGCCCTCGCCGGACCGCTCGCCGTCATCTCGCTCGGTGGCGGCGCGGTCACCTACGCTCCGACGCAGGCGTTGCTCGCCGAGCGGGCGCTGCGCGTCTACCTCGACATTCCCGCCGAAACGCTGACGGCCCGGTTGCGGCGTTCGCAGACGGTGCGACCGCTCGTCGGCGTAGCGCCGACCGTCGAGCGCGTGCGCGAACTGCTCGCGGCCCGCGAGCCCGCGTACCGCCAGGCGGACGTGATCGTGCGCGGACCGCATGCTTCCAAGCTCGCCTTCGCGCGCGGCATCGTCACGGCGCTCGAGGCGCACGTCGCGCGCGCACGAGTGGCCGCGCGCGAACCCGTCGAAGGCTAGCCCCGGATGATCACACTCGAGGACCTCGGCTATCCCATCGCGATCGATCGAGATATCGCCCCCGCGCTCGCGACCTTTTTGCGGGCGCGCGGTAAGCCGGCCACGATCGTACTTTGCGACCGCAATGTGGCGGCGCGCGCCACCGCACTTGCGAAAGCGATCGGCGCGAAGACGGCCGTGCTCGACTTCGCGCTCGGCGAACGTCGTAAGACGTTGCGTACGGTCGAGAGCGTGCTCGATGCGCTCGCGGCGGCGGGCGCCGATCGTGCGACGACGATCGTCGGCGTCGGCGGCGGCGTCGCGGGCGATCTCTTCGGCTTCGTCGCCGCGACGTACATGCGCGGCGTCCCGTTCGTCAACGTCGCGACGTCGCTGGTCGCGATGGTCGACGCATCGATCGGGGGCAAGACCGGCGTGGATCTGCGCGCGGGCAAGAATCTCGCCGGGGTCTTTCGCGATCCGATCGCCGTCTTTTGCGACATCGATTCCCTCGCAACGCTGCCCGAGAAACATTTGCGCGAAGGGCTGGCCGAACTCGTGAAGCACGGTATCATCGAAGGCGACGAGGTCTTCGAAGCGCTCGAAACGCTCGCGCCGCATCCGTTGCGCAAGTGGCCGTGGGAAACGGTCGTGGCCGATTCGCTGCGCATCAAGGCGATGGTCGTCGGCGACGACCGGCTCGAAGCGGGCGGGCGCGAAGTGCTCAATCTCGGGCACACGTTCGGCCACGCCATCGAAACGGTGACGAACTTTCGCATCTCGCACGGGCAGGCGGTGAGCATCGGCCTGCGCGCGGCGGGCTTGCTCGCGCTTCGCACGGGGCGGTTTTCAACCGACGAGCACCTGCGGGTCATCGCGCTGCTCGCGCTATTGCGTTTGCCGCTGGTGTCGCCGTCGGGCGACATCGACGCGCTGCTCGCGGCGATGGCGAACGACAAAAAGACCCGCGCCGGCGCGCTGCGTTTCGTGTTGCCGCGGACGATCGGCGATGTCGAATTCGGCGTGACCGTACCGACCCGCACCGTGCGTGCGGTCCTCGCACGCGTCAACGCATCGCCCGGGGCTGCCGAACTACGCTAAAGGCGTCCCGCGACGTCGCGACGCTCGTCGACGTCTTCGTGCAGCAGCGCACGGCACGCGTCGAACGGCCGTTGACCTACGCCGCCGGCGCGCAAGCGCTTGCGATCGGCGATATCGTGCGCGTGCCGCTGGGGCCGCGCGAACTCTACGCGTACGTGATCGCCGCGCCGCGCACCGGCGTCGCACCGGCGGGCGTGCGCCCCGTGACGGCACGCGTTCCGGGGCCGCGTGCCTTCGATGCCGACGCGCTCGCGCTCGCGCGTTGGATGGCCGAACGTTACTGCTGCTCGCTTGGCGAAGCGCTCGGCGCGGTCGTCTTCGCGGCGGCGCTGCCGCGCGTCGTCGACCGCTTCATCGTGGCTCCCGGGCTCGGCGCGATCGACCGGCCGGCGGTGCCGCCGCGCTTACTACGGCTATTGAACGATCAGTTTCGGGAGGGATTCGCCCTCGAAACGCTCTTGCGTCACCCCGAAGCGCGCCGTGCGGGCGACCGTCCGACGCTCCTGCGCGCGCTTGCGACCTTACAGCGCGACGGCGCCCTGCGCCGCGAACGCACCTTCGTCGCGCCGCGCGTCGGCGAAGCCCGCGAGAAGTTCTTGCACGCGACGGGCACCGCGATCGCGGGTCCGCGCGTCGCGGCGCTCGTAGCCCGCGTCGCGACGGACGGCTCGCTGCGGCGCCGCGACGCGCTGCTCGCGGGCTTCTCGCAGGCCGTCGTCGCGCGCGCGCTGCGCGCGGGCGCGCTCGTGGAAACGACCGAACGCACCGCCCCCGTGCGCTCGCCCGGCCGGCGCGAGGAGCAGAGCTTCGTAGCGACCGAGGAACAGACGCGTGCGATCGCGGCGCTCGTCGAACGCGTCGAGGCGCGCACCTTCGCCGAGATTCTCGTGCAGGGGGTCACCGGGAGCGGAAAGACGTTCGTCTACATCCGCGCGATCGCGCGTACCCTCGAACTCGGCGGTCGCGCCATCGTCCTCGTACCGGAAATTTCGCTGACGCCGCAGACGGCGCGCCGTTTCGAGACGGTGTTCGGGGAGCGCGTCGCCGTGTTGCACTCCGGGCTCTCCGAACGCGAACGCTTCGATAGTTGGCACGCCGCGGCGCGCGGCGAGATCGATGTCGTCGTCGGCGCGCGAAGCGCCCTGTTCGCGCCGTTGCCGGACGTTCGCCTCATCGTCGTCGACGAAGCGCACGAACGCAGTTACAAGCAGGACAGCGTGCCGCGCTACGACGCGCTCGCGGTCGCCCGGCAACGCATGCGCATCGCCGGCGGCACGCTCGTGCTCGGCAGCGCGACGCCGCCGCTAGAGAGCTATGCCGCGGTACGGCGCGGCGAGATCGCCTGCGTGCGTCTGGACCGGCGCGCGACGGCGCAACCGTTGCCGGCGGTGCACGTCGTCGATCTGGCGAGCGAGTTCGAACGCGGCAATCGCCGCATGTTCAGCACGGCGCTCGTCAGCGCGCTCGGCGCGCGGCTAGAACGTGGCGAGAAGACCGTGCTTTTCGTCAACCGGCGCGGCACGGCGAGCTTCGTTCTGTGCCGCGCCTGCGGCGCCGTGCCGACGTGCCGGCGCTGCAGCGTCTCGCTCGCGCTTCACCGCGCCGACGATCTCTTGCGGTGCCACCTGTGCGACGCGCAGGAGCGCGTGCCGGTGGCGTGTCCGGCGTGCGGAAACGGTCCCATTCGCGAGTTCGGCATCGGCACGCAAAAAGTCGTCGAAGCGGTGTGCGAACTATTCCCCGCCGCCCACGTAGTCCGCATGGATAGCGATACGACGACGCGCGTCGGCGACCACGCGCGGCTGCTCGATGAATTCGCCGAGCGCGGCGACATCCTCGTAGGGACGCAGATGGTTGCCAAAGGTCTCGATTTTCCGACGGTAACGCTCGTCGGCGTAATCGCTGCCGACATCGGCCTGCACGCCCCGGATTTTCGCGCCGCCGAGCGCAGCTTCGCGCTAATCATGCAAGTCGCGGGACGCAGCGGGCGTGCGCGGGCGGGCGAAGCGATCGTCCAGACGTACGCGCCGACGCATCCGGCGATCGCCTTTGCGGCGCAACACGATTACGACGGCTTCGCCGCGCACGAACTCGCTGAGCGGCGCGTACTGGGCTACCCCCCCTGCGCCGAACTCATGTATCTCGGCGCAATCGGCCGCGTCGAAGGTGCGGTGGTCGCGGCGGCCACGCGCTTCGCGGCTCTCGTACGCGGCCTCGCGGACACGGAGGTTCTGGGACCCGCGCCGTATCCGATCGCACGCGTCAACGACGAATGGCGTTATCGCATCGCGGCGAAAACGCACGCCGGTGCGGCGCTGCGCCGGTACGTGCGCGAGCAACTCGTACCGCTCGCGGCGAGCGATCGCAGCGTGCGGTTGGTCGTCAACGTGGACCCGTAGCGACGGCTTCGCGCAAGGTTCGCCGTACTACGCGCCCGTAGATGTCAGCATGAACACACGCGATGATGGGCAGCCCGACAAGGTCGTTCCGAGCGTCGTTCCGAGTTCCGTTCCGAACGCTCTAGATCCGCTCGGCATCAACAAAGCTGCCCTTGCGGTCTGGCAGGCGATGACGACCCATCCGGAGTCGATCGCCCAGACGCAACTTTCGCTTGCGAACGCTTGGATGACGGTCGCTGCGCGGGCGGTCACGACGGCGACGGCGCCGGCCTCGGCGGAGAAGCCGCCGGCCGTCATCGAGCCGGCACGCGGCGATAACCGCTGGAAGCACGCGGCTTGGAAAGAGAACGCGACCTTCGATGCGCTCAAGCAGGGCTATCTGCTTGCGACGCAAGCCGTTCTCGACGGCATCGATCGCGCCCCCGACGTCGATCTCGAAACAAAGACGCGCGTAAAGTTCTTCGCCAAACAGTTTTGCGACGCGATGAGTCCGACCAATTTTGCGTTCCTCAATCCCGCCGTCATCGAAGAAACGTTAAGAACCGGTGGAGCAAACCTGCAAAAAGGCGCGCAGAACATCGCCGAGGATATGCGCGAGAACCAGGGCCGTCCCGCGCTCGTCGATAAGAAGGCCTTTACCGTCGGTAAGAACGTCGCGACGTCCAAGGGCGAGGTCGTGTTCCGCAACGACCTCATCGAATTGATCCAGTACGCACCGACGACGGAGACGGTCTACGAACGGCCGCTCGTCATCGTGCCGCCGTGGATCAATAAATTTTATATCCTCGATCTCCAGCCCGCCAATAGTCTCATCAAGTACGCGACGGATAACGGCATCCAGACCTTCGTCGTTTCGTGGCGCAATCCCGACGTAGCGCTGGGACATCTCGGCTTCGAGGACTACCTCGAATTGGGGCCGCTGGCTGCGGGTCACGCTGCCCGCGAAATCGTCGGATCTCGCGATATCAATCAAATCGGGTACTGCATCGGCGGAACCTTGACGTCGATGGAACTTGCGTATCTCGCGAAAGTCGAGCCGACGCTGGTCAACGCCGTCACGTTCTTCGCGGCGTTAACCGATTTCGAAGAAGCGGGCGAAATTAAAAACTTCATCGGGCCGGACGCCTTAAGTTTTATCGCAAAGAAACTCGACGAAGACGGCGTGCTCCCGGCCAATGATATGGCCGACACCTTTAGCCTCTTACGCGCGAACGATCTGATTTGGAACGTTGCGGTCAACCGGTACCTCTTGGGCAAAGATGCGCCCGCTTTCGATCTGCTCTATTGGAATAGCGACGCGACGCGCATGCCCGCCGCGATGCACACGTATTACCTCAACAACATGTACGTCCGTAACGCGCTCGCCAAAGGCGAGCTTTCCGTCAAAGGCGTGCCTGTCGATCTGCACGACATCAAGAACGACGTCTATAGCGTCGCGTCCATCGAAGACCACATCGCGCCGTGGCGTTCGGTCTACAAAATGACGCAGATGTTTGCGGGCGATACGCGCTTTCGGCTCGGGCATTCGGGACACATCGCGGGTATCGTCAACTCACCGGCGAGCGGTAAGGGCAACTACTGGACTGCGGACGCGAATCCGCCGACGGCCGATGCGTGGTTCGCATCAGCGACCAAACATGCAGGCTCCTGGTGGCCGGAATGGATGGCGTGGCTCGTGGAGCGTTCGGGCGAACGTAAGCCCGCCCCGGAGCGTCTCGGAAACGAAAAATACCCGGCGCTCGTCCCCGCGCCAGGTACCTACGTCTTGGAGATGGCGTAGCGCCCGCGCGCTACTTCTTGGCGGCGCTCTTCTTTTTCGACGTGCGCGACGCCGTGGGGGCCGCAGCCGCCGTGGCTTTCGCTGCCGCCGTGACGCCGATCGCCTTCGCCAAGCGCGACTTCTTGCGCGCAGCTTTATTGGGGTGGATGATCCCCTTCTGCGCGGCCTTGTCGAATTGGCCTTCGACCGTCGGCGCGAGGGCGAGGTCGCCGCTGATTTTCGCTTTTTTAAAAAGCGTTTTGAGCCGGGTCTTCACGTCGCGATTGCGCAGCTCGCGCTTATCGGACTGCTTGACCCACTTGATGGCGGCTTTAATATTCGGCAACGAGATCTCCAGCTGGGACGTACATGAGCGCTGCCGACCCGAGCGGCAGGCACGCGCGGCAGTATATCACAGCCGACCGGGAGCGTAAAGCACGGTGTTTTTTCCAGACCTACGTTTCGGCTCGGCGCCGCTGCGGGAGGCGTTCCCGGGCTACGACCCCGCCGGCGACGCACGCGCGCTCGTCCCGAGCGGCCACGTATCGCCCGCGACCGCACCGATTCCCGGGCATCAGTTCTTCGGCTCGTTCGGCCCGGGCAGCCGCTACGTCGTCAAAATCCCCGCCGCGTGGAACGGGAACCTCGTGGTTTGCGGGACGCCGGCGACGCGCAGCGAGCACGCCAACGACCTGACGTTCGGCGACTTCCTCATGGCGCGCGGATACGCGGTGGCCTCGAGCAACAAAGGCATTCCTTACAACGCCTTCGTCGAGCCCACGGGCGGGGATAGCCCCGCCGGCCGCGCTTACCCGATCCCGTTTGCCATGGGCGACGCCCCGCCCGGGAGCGCGGCGATCCGCCTCGGGGCCCTGGACCCGGAGCGCGTACCCGTGGCTGCGTGGCACGAAGATCTGCCCCACCTGGTCCGCACCGCGAGCGATATCGTGCGCGATACGCTGGGGCGCAAGGCCGTACGCACCTACGCCGTCGGACTCTCCATCGGCGGCGGCCAAGTGCGCTATCTCGTGGAGCGCTATCCCGAACTGGTCGACGGGGCGCTTGAATGGGCGTCGGTCTACTGGCATCCCGACGACAATATCCTGACCTATCTGCCCGCCTTTCTGACGCAGATGCCCGCGTACGTCGCGAGCGGCTACGCCGACCGCGCCGCCCACGACGCGATCGTGGCCGCCGGTTTTCCGCCCGACCGGGTGCAAGGCCGGCCGCACGTCTCATCGCTGTGGAACTCCCACTACGCGGCGCTGCCGCCGTTTTACGCCGACCTCACGATCTTCTTATTTGCGAAGCTGCTCGATCCGCACGCGCCGGCGCTCGACACGCCGGCGGCACGCGCCGCCTACGTTCCCTCGCCCGCGGCGCGCGCAGCCGTGGGCGCCTTCGCGCATAGCGGGAAAATCGAACGGCCGTTAATCGGCATCGCGGGCGACGCCGACGTCTTCGTAACGCCGCAGCATCATTTCGCGCCCTACGTCGCGGCCGTCCGCGCCGCCAAGCGCGACGATCGTTACTGGCCCTATCTCGTCCGTGGCGGCACGCACGTCGATGGCTACGCGGCGTTGGGCTGGAACCTCCAAGCGCAGTTGCCGTTCGTGTGGGCCGGCTTCGAGCGCCTCGTCCGCATCGTCGAACGGGGGGAGCGTCCCGCGGGCGCGGGCACGATCCGAACCGTCGATACACCGGCGGCGCTCTGATCGAACGCTACGAGGTTGCCGGTCGAGCGTCTTCGCGGTCCAAGATCGCGCGATAACTCTCGTACCGCGACGTAGCGATCGTGCCATCCGAGAGGGCGCCCCGAATCGCGCAGCCAGGCTCGCCGCGATGCACGCAGTCCGCGAAACGGCACGTCCCGAGCAGCGGCGCGAACTCGCGAAATCCGAGCGCGATCTGCGCCGGCGAACAGCCGCGCAATTCGAATTCGCCGACGCCGGGGCTATCGATGAGAAAGCCGTCCGCGAAGCGATGAAGCCGCCCGGTCGTCGTCGTCTGCTTGCCGCGCCCGATCTTCGAAACGTCTCCGACATCCGCCGTGCCGCCGAGGGCGCCGAAGAGCGAACTTTTGCCGACGCCCGATTGCCCGATCAAGAGCGTGCGGTGGCCCGCGAATTCACGCTCGATCTCGCCGATACCGTCACCGGCTTTTGGATTCGCGAGCAACGCCACGTAGCCCAAGCGCACGTAGGTCGCGACGATCGCCGCCGGATCGAGTTCGCTTGCGAGATCCGCCTTGGTAAAGATCAGCCGCGCACCGATATCGTGCACTTCGGCGAACGCCAGCAATTCGTCGATCATCCCGAAGTGCGGGGCCGGTCGGGCCAGGGCCGCAACGATCGCGATTCCGTCGATATTGGCGGCCATCGTTTTCGTGCGGCCGCCCGCGGTCTCGCGTTCGAGCGCGAAGCTGCGCGGCTCCCGCCGCTCCACCACGACGCGCTCGTCTTCGAGCGGCGTCGCGAAGACCAGATCTCCCGGCACGAGAGCTTGCCGTTCGACGTTCTTGCGCAGCTGTGCGAGGCGCACGACGTCCTCATCCTCGAAGGCGATCCACGCGGCGTTGCGCCCCACGCTCACGACGCGCGCGAGCCGTTCGCCGTCGCCGTGCCGCATGACTCGTGTACTCGAGCGTGTAAAGATGCGTCAGCCTCGTGGTCGCAAAGAAAGCCTTCGTGCAACGGTTCGCAAGCGTTCGATTCGACGGAGTGCTCGCTGCAAGCGAGCGTGACGAGGCGACGCGTGCGTTAGTTTCAGCCGGAGCGACCGTGACATCCTGGAACGCCTGCGGTGCGCGCACGTATGCTACCGCAACGCTGGGCTCGGACGTCTCGACGGCGACGCTGTCGGCGCTGATCGGCGCGGACGTCGTTTCACCGCCGCTGCTTGTCCTACGCGTCGTTCCGGACGCTGCCCGGGCGCTTGCGGGGCTCGAAGCAGCGCTCGGCGGTGCCGGCCGGCCAGCCGGGATTCGCGACGCGAGGCGCGTCGCTGCTGCCGTCGTCGTCGAATGCGACGCCGCTCGAACGCCGCTCGCGACGCTCGTGGCGCTCATCGATACGGAGCTCGCCTTCGCTCCGGGGCGCACGCTCGAGCCGCTGGTCGGCATCGACGATGGGACGCTCGTCGCGTTCGCGGGCGTGGCCCTCGCGGAGCCCGACCTCGACGAGAATCGCTTAATCGAGACGCACCTGGCGGCTTTTCTGGCGACCGCAAAGCGGTGAGCTGGCCGATTTCGATCCCTTTGCCGGACGTCGCCTTCGGCGTGAGCGACGCGATCGACATCGTCGCGACGGCGCTGCTGATCTACTATCTGCTGGTGCTCATTCGCGGAACGCGCGCGGTGCCGATTCTTTTCGGCATTGCGGTTCTCGCGGGGCTCCTGGGGCTCGCTAACGTCTTCCATCTCCTGGTGCTCGCGACGGTCCTGCAGTTCGCGCTCGTCGGCACCGCGGTGACGCTGCCGATCGTATTCCAACCCGAGCTGCGCCGATTGCTCGAACAGCTCGGCCGCGGCGGGATGATCGCGCGACGGGAAGCCGAGGGCGATGCCAAGGCGCTCGAAGAAGCGATCGCGACCCTCGCCGCGGCAGCCGTCGTGCTCTCGCGCAATCGAGTCGGCGCGCTCGTCGCGATCGAAGGCGCGACCGGATTGCGCGAATATGCCGAAAGCGGAACGCGGCTCGACGCGCGGTTATCGGTCGAATTACTGCTTTCGATCTTCACGCCGCGTTCGCCGCTGCACGACGGGGCGGCGATCGTCAAGGGCACGCTCGTCGAAGCGGCGGGCTGTTTTCTGCCGCTTTCCGAAAACGTGTTGACGCAAAGCCATCTCGGCACGCGGCATCGCGCCGCAATCGGGCTCAGCGAGCAAACCGATGCCGTCGTGCTCGTCGTCTCCGAGCAGTCCGGAGCGATCTCCGTCGCGCGCACCGGAAAACTTTCGCGCGAAATCGATGATGAAAGCCGCCTGCGCAGCGTACTACTCGCCTGCTGCCGGGCGTCGCGGCGCGGCCGGCCACAGCGCATACCGCTCCGGCGCCGCTTCGGAAGGCGTCGCATCGTGACGGCGGAGCGACCTGCCGGCAGCGAATTCGCGCCGCGTGCTTGAACGTTTCCGTAATAATTTAGGACTGAAGCTGCTGTCGTTTGCGATCGCGCTTTTGGCCTGGTCCTACTTGCGGCTCACGCCCAATCCCGTCATCGTGGCGCGCTTCGTGCAACGGGTGAGCGTTCCGATCGCGACGACGGGCCTGCCGCCCGAGGAGATCGCGCATTTCGCCGAACGCTTCGCCGCCATATCGATCGACGTGCCGCGAGCCGGCGCGGACTTACGGCCCGAGACGGTGCGGGCGGTGCTCAATCTCGAAGGTCGCGGGCCCGGCGTCTATAACGTGCCGGTCGAAGTGATCGCTCCCAAACTCGAAATTAAATCGCTTTCGCCGGCATCGGTGACGCTCTCGATCGAAAAAATCGAAGAGCGCTCCATACCGGTCGCCGTGCGCTATACCGGCGATGCGCGGCGCGGCGTCGTCGTCGCTCGTGTCTCGCTGGAGCCGGCGAATGCGGTGTTGCGAGCGCCGACGAGTGAATTGCAGCGCGTGCAGAGCCTGCGCGTCGACGTGCCGTTCGCTGCAGCGCCGTCGACGGTCGACGCAATGCTCCGCCCGGTCGCGACCGACGATCGTGGCAACGAAATCAGCGGCATCGCGATCTCGCCCAATCTTACGCGCGTGCGCGCCCGTTTCGTCGCGGCGAATCGAGGACGCTGATGGCGCGGATCTTCGGCACCGACGGCGTGCGTGGCGTCGCGAACGCCGATCTCACGCCCGAACTCGCTTTCGCGCTGGGCCGGGCGGGCGCCGCGGTGCTCACCGCCGCAGGCGATCCAAATAAACCCATCGTCGTCGGCCGCGACACGCGGCTCTCGGGCACGATGCTCGAAGCCGCCGTCGTGGCGGGAATCGCGTCGACTGGTCGCGATACGCTTTCGGTCGGCGTGGTCCCAACTCCAGGCGTCGCGCGCATTACCGCACTCGTGGAAGCGGCGGCGGGGGTCATGATCAGCGCGTCGCACAACCCGATCGAAGATAACGGCATCAAATTTTTTGGTCCCGACGGTTACAAGCTTTCAGACGCGCAAGAGCGCGCGATCGAAGCGGCCGTCGAGGACCCGGCCGGCCTCCCGCGCGCGACGCATCGCGATGTCGGTATCGCGCGCGCCGCGCACGGCCTCAGCGACCGATATTTCGCGACGCTCGTCGAGGGCGGCGCGGACCTTTCGTCGCTCACGGTCGTCGTCGATGCGGCGTTCGGGGCGGCGTATGCGGTCGGCCCGCGCGCCTTTACGAGGCTCGGCGCCGCCGTCGACGCCATCCACGCGCAAGACGACGGCGCACGGATCAACGTGGCGTGCGGTTCGACCGATCTTTCGACGCTCGCCGCGCGCGTTCGCGAACTCGCGGCGCAACGCCCCCACGCGCACGTCCTCGGCGTCGCCTTCGACGGCGATGCGGATCGCGCACTCTTCGTCGACGAAACCGGCGCCACGATCGACGGCGATTGCGTGATGCTCGTGCTCGCGCGAGAGAAGAAGCGCCGCGGCGCCCTCTGCGGCGATACCGTCGTCGGCACCGTGATGAGCAATATCGGCCTCGAACGCGCCTTACGCACGGAAGGTATCGCCCTCGCGCGCGCTGCCGTCGGCGATCGCTACGTGCTCGAGCGCCTCCGCGCCGACGGACTGACTTTCGGAGGCGAACAGTCCGGCCACATCATCGATCTCGAACGCAATACCACGGGCGACGGACCCGGCACCGCCGTCGCGCTGCTCTCCATCGTCGCACGGGAGCGGACCACGCTGCGCGAGCTCGTTTCGGCGCTCCACGTTGCGCCGCAAATTCTGCTCAACGTCCGGGTGGCTCGCAAAGACGTGCTCGAAGGAGCCGCCGTTCGCGAGGCGATCGCCCGGGTGGAACGCGAACTCGGCGTCGACGGACGCATCCTCGTGCGACGGTCGGGCACCGAACCGTTAATTCGGGTCATGATCGAGGGCGACGATCGCGCGCGGATCGATCGCCTCGCAAACGACGTAGCGGAAACGGTTCGGCTCGCGGCGCAATAGCGGCCATGATCGGATCTTCCGTCCGCATCGTGCTATGCACGGTGCTCGCTTTCGTCGCGCTCTCGATTCCGCGCACCGCCGGCGCACAGACCGCCGCGCCGCTGCGCATCACCGTCGACGCATCGCCCGCGCCGCAGAAGATCTATCACGTTCGCGTATCGCTGCCGGCGACAAGCGGCCCGTTTGCGTTCGTCTATCCGAAATGGATTCCGGGATATCACGGCCCGGGAGTCCCATCAAGATATGCCTCCGACGACGCCGCATTTCGCGCGTCGCCCGATCGTATCGGCGTCCCGTAGATCTTGCCGTTCCGGATTACCAGCAGCGAGAAGACTGATTTGCTGTCGGTCTACGAGGGTCTGGAATCAGCGTGCTCGCCGTCGACGGCCGCAATTTCACCCGACGTGATGTACGAGGCGCTGCGCGCACACAAAGACTCGCGCGTACCGTTGCAATCGATCGTCGCAAACGAAGATTACGTCAAGGTCGTCGACGTCGCTGCGAGCTCGGGGAACGCTTTCCGCACCTGCTGCGCGACCCGGCGAAACCCGACGAGTTGGCGAAAATCTACGCGCTTAATAACGTTCGGGCCGCTCCCAGAATGAACGCCCGCCGCGGCCGCCCGCTAAAACGACGTAAAATTCTGCCGATATGTGCAGGACAGCGTTAACTCGTAGCAAACCCCGCCCACGTCGCGATGGTTTTCTTTAACCTTCGTGTACGAGTACGAACTCGCAACAATAGACTATCGATTCCGCCAAATCGCCAAATCCGAGCGCCGCTCGGAACGGGGGATCTCCAGGTGGGGTGAATGCGCCGGTCGGCGCACGGGCGACCTCTAGGCCCGAACCCGTCAACTAACCTCGTAGGCGTCGAAAGAGGAGCAGTTGTCCCGACCTTATGGAACGGCGATTTTTGCCGTTGTCTTAGCTAGTTTCATGTCCGGCATCGCCGATGCGAGCCCGAATACCGCAGATCCGGCCCCCGCCGTCGCAACTGCCTTACAAAGCGGCGTCGAGCGCGTTTCCGAGGATGCCGCGCGCGCAGCGCCGCCTTCGAGCGCGGGAACGTTCGTCGTCGCGCCGGAGATTCGTAATGAGCTTCGGGCGGTGGAAACGGCGTCGACGATGCCCACGACGACGGCCGATCTGAAGATGTGGTCCCCCGCTGCGCCATCCGCGCCGGTCAAGAAGGCCGATCCGATACACCGCTTCGCGCGCGGGATCGTCAGCCGCACGTCGTCGATCGCGATGAGCTTAACGCGGAGCGCGATGCGCTTCATCGGTACCCCATACGTCTTCGGCGGGACGTCGCCGTCGGGCTTCGACTGCTCGGGGTATACGCAGCACGTCTTCGCGATGCTTGGCATCGCGCTGCCGCGCACGGCCGACGCGCAGTTTTTTGCCGGTCGTCCGACGCTCGGCGGCACGGCTACGGGCGATCTGGTGTTTTTCCAGACGTACGAGCCCGGTCCGTCGCACGTCGGTATCTACGTCGGTTCCGGCCGGTTCATCCATAGTTCCAGTCACGGCGTCATGGTGAGCCGCCTCGGGGATAACTACTGGCGTTCGCGCTACATCGGCGCCAAACGCATCGTCGCATCGCGCTAAGGCTCGGCAGGGGCGCCGCAGAGGGCTCGGCACGGAGCGCACGAATGCGCCGGAGTCGTGCCGTTGGGGTGTCGCCAAGCGGTAAGGCAGGGGCCTTTGAAGCCTCCATTCGTTGGTTCGAATCCAGCCACCCCAGTTCGCCGGACCCGGTGCTGTCCGCACCGGGTCTTCGTTTTCCTAGCGCATGTGGCCGAGGATCGTCCGTGCGAAGCCCTCGACGTCGTCGTACGATGCGGGGTTCTCGTTGGGGACGACGTGGACCGACACCGAACGCTTGTAACGCGTCACGTATGCCGTTCCGTTATATAAGAGGACGTCGCCACCGAGCCCGTACACGTGCCGCGCCAGGCTCGCCGCACCCGAGTCGCTATAGGGCGTCGCGCCGATGAAATCGGCACCGTGGTCCGGGACGGTGACGATGATCTTGCCTTGCGGCGAATCTAAAAAGCAGATGGTGCCCGTCGCGCCGGCGACCGCGTACCGTTTCCGTTCGCTTCCTGCGAGCGACCACCCTAAGAGCCGGAACGCGTCGGTTTTGCTGACGAGCGTACACGGATCGGGCGCCGCGGGTCGCACGGCACGCGCGTCGAGCGGCGTCGCCGTTACGAGCGCGACGCAGGTGAGGAGGGCGGTGGCTTTCATGCGGGGATGGTTCGCGCAGGCGGCGCATTCGGGCCTATGACGCATCGCGAAGCACTGAGCGGACTCTTCTCAGCGTGGCGAACCGGCGATGCGCTACGTTCCGGGGCGCACTTCGCATTCGCAGCAACGTACCGCGAAGCGCGACACGAACCGATCGTGGGTCGCGACGCGATCGTCGAGCACTTCACCAAATTCTTCCGCGATGGCCCGCGCTGGGAATTCCACGTCGACGATACCATCGTAGAGGAAGATCGTGCCGCGGTACGCTACCGTTTCGCCGTTACGAATATCGACGGTTCTTGGCACGAGCGACCGGGCTGCGCGTTCGTCACGTTCGCGGACGAATCGATCGTAGAATGGCGAGAATACGGGGGATAGCATGTCACAAGATACGCTCAGCATCGACGTCTCGGCCGCTCGGGACGGGCGCACGGCGCTGTTTGCGCTCTCCGGGAGCCTCGATATCGCGACGTCGCCGACGTTGCGCGCGGCGCTCATGGATGCCGCCGACCGTAACGAACACGAAATCGTCGTCGATCTCACGCATCTGGAATTTCTCGATTCGACGGGGCTCGGCGCGCTGATCGGCGCGCACAAACGCGCGGCGGAGCACTCCGGGTCCGTCCGGCTCGTCGCCCAGGAAGGGCAAATTCTACGGCTGCTGCGCATCACGGGGTTACTCGACGTCTTCGCGGTCTATCCCAACGTCGACGCAGCCCTCTCCGACGACGCGCGGCTCGTCGGCCTCTAACGCGTATCGAGGACCGGTCGCCCGCGTCGACGTAGTTCGCACCGTGGGTTACGACATTAAAGCCAATAGCGCGACGATCACCAACGGGCGCGATCGCGCCGGTGCCCGCGCGATGTACAAGGCCGTCGGCTTCACCGACGAAGATCTGCGCAAGCCCATCGTCGGTATCGCGAATACGTGGATCGAGACGATGCCGTGTAATCTCAACCTGCGTGGGCTCGCCGAGCACGTCAAGCGCGGCGTTCGCGAAGCCGGCGGAACGCCGATGGAATTCAACACCATCGCCATCTCCGACGGCATCACGATGGGCACCGAAGGCATGAAGGCGTCGCTCGTCTCGAGGGAAGTCATCGCCGATTCGATCGAACTCGTCGGCCGCGGCCATATGTTCGACGCGCTGATCGCGCTGACGGCTTGCGACAAAACGACGCCCGGGGCCGCGATGGCGCTCGTGCGGCTCAACGTCCCGGCCCTCGTACTCTACGGCGGTTCGATCGCCCCCGGTAAACTCGACGGCAAAGATCTCACGATCGTCGACGTGTACGAAGCGATCGGCGCGCACGCGGCCGGCAAGATCGACGACGCGCAGCTGCAGGCGATCGAAGACCACGCGTGTCCGGGCGCGGGGGCCTGCGGCGGACAGTACACGGCCAACACGATGGCGACGATCATGGAATTCATCGGGCTCTCGCCCGTGGGCAGCGCGTCGCCGGGCGCCATCGATCCGCGCAAAGAGCGTAAGGGGTACGAAGCGGGCCTCCTGGTGATGGATCTGCTGCGGCGCGGCGTGCGGCCGCGAGATTTGTTAACCCGTGAAGCTTTCGAGAATGCGATTGCAGCCGCGGCCGGGACCGGCGGCTCGACCAATAGCGTCTTGCATCTCCTCGCGCTCGCTCGCGAAGCGGGCGTTGCTCTCGCGATCGACGATTTCGACACGATCAGCAGACGCACGCCGATTCTCGCCGACCTTCGGCCCGGCGGCAAATACGTCGCGCTCGACGTCGACCGCGCGGGCGGCATCCAGCTGATCGCCAAACGCATGGTCCAGGGCAAGTTGCTTCACGCGGACACGCAGACCGTTACGGGCCGCACCCTCGGAGAAGAAGTCGCAAGCGCCGTGGAGACTCCGGGGCAAGTCGTCATCACGACCGCCGACGCGCCGTTCTCGCCGACGGGCGGTCTCGTGATCCTGCGCGGAAATCTCGCACCCGACGGAGCCGTCGTCAAGATGGCGGGGCACGAGCGGCCGTACCATCGTGGGCCCGCGCGGCTCTTCGATCGTGAAGAAGATGCGATGCGCGCGATCGAAGATGGTGTCATCGTCCCGGGCGACGTCGTGATCATCCGCTACGAAGGTCCGCGCGGCGGCCCCGGTATGCGCGAGATGCTCGGGATCACGGGCGCGATCGTGGGTGCCGGCCTCGGCGAGACGGTCGCACTCGTTACCGACGGTCGTTTTTCGGGCGGTACGCGCGGCCTCATGATCGGTCACGCCGCACCGGAGGCCGCGATGGGCGGTCCCCTCGCCGCGCTGCGCGACGGTGACGTCGTCGTGATCGATATCGAGCGGCGCAGGCTCGATACGGAAGTCGAGGCCGGAGAAATCGCACAGCGGCTGCACGCGTGGACGGCACCGGCGCCGCGCTATACCAGCGGCGTGTTCGCAAAATACGCGGCTTTGGTTTCGTCGGCCGCGGACGGTGCGATCACGGGCGTAGGCACGGCCTCGTCCCGGCGTGAACGGACAAAAGATGCGCCTCGCCTGTAGCGAGTGCGGCGCTCCGGCGCCCGACGATACGCTGTTCTGTGCTGCCTGCGACGGTCTGCTCGCCTTCGCGCTGGATGCCGCAGCGTTCGACGCGGCGGCGCTGCGCCGCACGTTCTCGCAACGTCGCCTGTCGAACGATCCGCTCGATACCAGCGGCGTGTGGCGTTTTCGCGAACTCTTACCCGACATCGCACCAGAGCACGTCGTCACGTTGCGCGAGAACGCTTTACCACTGTACGACGCGAGCGCGGGCGGCGCGTACGCCGATGCGACGCGTGCGGCGTACTTGCATTTGGGCATGAATCCCACGGCGTCGTTTAAAGATGCCGGTATGACGGTCGCGATCTCGCATGCCAAAGCCAAAGGCGCGCGCGTCGCAGTGTGCGCGAGCACGGGAAACACCGCAGCCGCGATGGCCGCGTACTGCGCGCGGGCCGGCATCGTCGCCCTCGTGCTCGTGCCGGCCGTCGGCATCAGTCCCGCCAAGGTCGCGCAAACGCTCGATTACGGCGCGACGGTGGCCGCGATCGACGGCGACTTCGATCGGGCGCTCGAGGTCGTGCGGTCGCTCGATCCCGCGCAAGTGGCCGTCGTCAATAGCATCAATCCCTATCGCATCGAGGGCCAGAAGTGCGCGGCCTTCGCGCTGCTGCAGGCGCGCGATTGGCGGGCGCCGGACTGGATCGTGCTTCCCGGCGGAAATCTCGGCAACACGAGCGCCTTCGGCAAAGGCTTTCGCGAAGCGCTGGCGCTCGGACTCATCGGTCGGCTACCGCGCATGGCCGTCGTGCAGGCCTCCGGCGCCGCGCCCTTTGCCGCGCTCTTTCGTGACGGCGGCTATCTGCGGCCCGTGAACGCGCAAACGACCGCCACGGCGATCAAGATCGGTGCCCCGGCCTCGTGGCGCAAGGCGCTCGCCGAAGTGCGCGCCACCGGCGGCACGGTCCTGCACGTTTCCGACGACGCAATCGGCGATGCGCGCGCCGTGATCGGCCGTGACGGCATCGGCTGCGAACCGGCCTCGGCGGCGTCGCTCGCCGGCCTCCGCGTCCTGCGCGAACGCGGCACGATCGCGCGCGACGACGACGTCGTCCTCGTGCTGACCGGCCATGTGCTCAAAGACACCGCGTACGCGACCGCGTATCACGAATCGGCGGCTCCCTTCGCGAACCGCATCCACCGCGCCCCGACCGACGCGGCGTTGCACGACCTCATCGATGGAGTGACGGCGGCCCATGTCTGAGCCGGCCCCCTTCTGCCTACGCGTCCCGGCCTCGAGCGCGAATCTCGGTCCCGGTTTCGATGCGATCGGGCTCGCGCTCGATCTCTGGTGCCGCGCGACGGTGCAGCCGGCGCTGGCGTTTTCCATTTCGTTTAAAGCCGGTACGTACGTGCCGACGAACGCCGGTTTCCAGAATGAGATCGTGCGCGGCATGGATCGCGTTCTCGGCGGCCAGCGGCCCAACGTGTCGATCTTGGTCGAAAACGATATTCCGCTCGGCAAGGGCTTGGGCGCGAGCGCCGCCGGCGCCGTGCTCGGTATCGCGATCGGGGCCGAGTTTGCCGCCGAGCGGCCCTCGCTTCGGGAACTCGGGCGAGCGGCCGCCGAGCTCGAGGGCCATCCCGATAATGCCCTCCCGGCGCTGCTCGGCGGCGTCGTGATCGCGGCGATGCCGGAGAACGCGGAACCGGCCTACCTGCGCTTCGCACCACCGGCCGGGCTCGCCGCCGTCGTCGTCACGCCGCGGATCGTCTTACCGACGGCGGCCGCCCGCGCGCTGCTGCCCGCGACCTACGAACGGCGCGATGTCGTCTTCAATCTCCAGCGCACGGCGCTGCTCGCGGCGTCGCTGGCCTCGGGCGATCTCTCACAGCTGCGCGTCGCGACGGGCGATCGCGTGCATCAGCCCTATCGCGCGCCGCTCGTCCCGGGCTTTGCCGAGATGCTCGGGTTCGATATGCCGGGGCTGCTCGCGCTGGCGCTGTCGGGCGCCGGACCGAGCGTCATCGCGCTCGTCTCCGCGGGCGGCGAGGCGATCGGCGAGGCGATGCGGGCTGCGTTCGCGCGCGAAGGCATCGATAGCGACGTATTCCATTTGGGAATTTCCACGCAAGGTGCTACCGTCGAGCAATTCGCATCCGCCGCTCGCTGAGGGACGCCGTGCTTCACGAAGGAACCATCCGTGGTTGACGTCGCCGTCGATTCCCAATACCGCCTTTCGACTGAGTCGAAGCTCGCGAACTTCGTCGTCGCGATGCTTGCGAAGCTCGGCGTGGCGCCGCCCGATGCCGCGACCGTCGCAGACGTCCTGGTCGCAGCGGATCTTCGCGGCGTGGAATCGCACGGGGTCGCGCGATTGGAATCGCATTACGTCAGCCGGATCCGCGGCGGCAAGCTCAAAACGACGCCGCATCCGAGCGTCGTTCGCGAGACGCCGACTTCAATCGTGCTCGACGCCGATAACGGCCTCGGGCATCCCGTCGCTGCTCGCGCGATGGCAGCCGTCATCGAAAAAGCCAAAGGGACCGGCACGGCTTTCGGGGCGGTGCGCAATTCCAACCATTACGGTATCGCAGGCTTCTACGCGATGCTGGCGTTGCAGCACGACATGATCGGGATCTCAGCGACGAATTCCGTACGCTACGGCGCTCCGACGTTCGGCAAGGAGATCATGCTCGGCACCAACCCGTGGGCGTATGCGATCCCGGCTAAGGACGAGCCGGCGTTCGTGCTGGATTTCGCGACCACGACGGTGGCACGCGGTAAACTCGAGGTGTACGGGCGCAAAGGCCAGGCGCTCCAACCCGGCTGGGCGATCGACGGCACCGGTAAGGAAACCTTGAGCCCGGGCGATGCGCTGGAGGGGGCCCTCCTGCCCCTGGGGGGCTTCGGGACCGATAACGGCGGACACAAAGGGTACGGCCTCGGCTTGCTCGTCGATATGATGTGCGCCGTACTCAGCGACGGCGCGTTCGGTAACGCACTGCCGTTGCCGGGTAGCGCACCCCAGGAGGGCGCCATCTCGCACTTTTTCGGGGCGATCAAGATCGACGGCTTCCGCGACGTCGCGGGCTTCAAAGCCGACATGGATCGCGAACTGCGGGCATTCAAGGATTCACGCAAAGCGCCGGGCTTCGAGCGCATCTACGTCGCCGGTGAGATCGAACACGAGAAGACCCTCGCGCACCGCGCGCACGGCGTTCCCGTGCACCTCAAAGTGTGGGCGGGCCTCGAGAAGCTCGCAGGCGATCTGGGCGTTCCCTTCGAGCTCGCGCGCTAGTGCCGGCGACGGTTGCCGCGCTGCGAGCCTACGGCGCGCGGCGCGTCACCCTCGTGACGTGCGACGGCGAATTCGATGGGCATATCGTTGCCGAGCGCTTGAGCGACGATGCGGTCATGCTGATGTTCGCGCCGGCGGACGCGCCGGACGAGCCTCTGGTCGTGGCGCTGGCAGCGATCGAAGAGATCGTGGAGAGGTAGGGTGCACTCCCACTCGAACCGAGACGCGATGGTGCATGTGAACGTGGGGTCTCCGGCCGGAACGTACAGCGTCGGCAGCACCGCGTTCTTTCGTTACGTCGTACGGCTCTCCGACGTCGGTCTCGATCTGCGCCCCGCCGATCAAGCCGCGATCGATATTCTCAGTGCGATTCCAAATGCGTACGTCGACGAAGACGAGTATTCGGGAAACGGCTGGCGCGTGGTGCCGGCGTCGACGTACGAAGATTGGCCGGTGCTCGAAGCGACGCCGGAACGTTTCCGCAATGCGCTCGAGACCGCGCGCCGTTTGCTCTGGGAAAACGCGCAACCCGTCGGCATCACGGCGCTGGAGATTTCGTCGATCGACGACGAAATCGAGAACGTACTGTCGGTGCTCGCGCGTGCGGAAGCGGCCGGCTTCAGCGTCAACGTCACGTACGTTTCCTAGTTACTGCCGCCCCCCAAAGAGCGAACCGATCACCCCGCCGATATTGCTCTGGCCGCCAGCTTGCTGCGCGCCTTCGGCGCTCGGCTCGTGATAGGTCATCGATTGTAAGCCCACGCGTCCCGGGCCGTAGAAGCGATTGAGCGAGAGCGCGGACCCGCCGACGAACGCCCCGAGCGCGCCGAGCAAACCGCCAGCGCCTTGCGACGATAGCACCGAGACCGTATCCATGCGCACGTTCGAATCTTTCCAGAGCCAGGCCCCCGGTTCGACGTCGAGCATCTCGCCGGGACCGAGCGCTTTCTCAAATACGTTGCCGTAGCCGTGCAGCAGCAGCACGCCTTCCCCGGCCTGCGCGAGGAACCGATCGATGAAGATGCCGGAACGAGAAAAGAACACGTTCGCGAGGCCGGTTTGAAAGAAAAAGCTGTAATCGACGTTGCTCGTCGCGAGCAAGAATTGATGCTCGCGGACGTCGATGGATTGCCCCCGCGCGAGCAGTAAGGCGACGACTTGTCCCGGCGCCTCTCGCGAGAAGGCGATGTTACCGGGGCCTTTCGCCGTCGAGATAAAAATCTGCAAGCCGGAGAAGAAGCGTTTGGCCGCATTTTGCAGCCCCATGAAGCCGAGCGTGACGTTCGGCTGCTTCCAAAGCAGCGTGTGATGTTCGAAGTACACCGTCTGCTGTGAGCCCAGTTCGACGTCGACGACCGGGACGAGTTCGCCCTCGACTCTGATCGTCATATCGCCCGTCCGGATCGGCTCTCGCGGATTTGCGCTTTCCGGGACGGGTTCGCTATACGAGCCGACGCTCGTCACCTGCGCTGCGGGGGCACCGCAATTCGCGCAAAAACGCGCGCCCGGTACGAGGACGGCTTGACAGGTCGGACAGTTCATCTCAAAAACACCTCTGGCGAGAAGCGCAGCGCTCTACTGGACCGCGCGTCGAGAGTTTCGGCGTTTTCGATGCGATTTCGCCGTTCGCTTGTATGCGCTCGAACGAGACGCTTTTTTTAATTCATCAAGCGATAAATTCGCTGGGACGCGTCGCTTAAGCTGTCCTCGTATCTCTTCGGGCCGCCGCGTGGCGCTTCAATTAGCGCGCCTAGCGCTCCGTAAGAAGCGTTCGCGACCATCGCTCCTCCGACGCGGTGGCCCGCGGTCTCATGCAACCCGCGCCTGTAACGATACGGAGCACGGCATCGATCGCGGACCGCATATAGTCGATCCCGTCGCGGCGTAACGGTCGTTACGGGTACGGCGACACGATCGCTCCGCAGGCAATGGTAAATTCACCGAACGATGAATTGAAGGTAATGCCCAAACGAGCCATAAAGCGCGGTCGCAGACCCGGTAGGACGACGGCGCGTGACACGATCCGGCGCTGTGCCGCCTCAGCGTTTGCCGCCAGCGGCTACGACGGCGTTACCGTGCGCGCAATCGCAGCCGCAGCCGGCGTCGATTCCGCCCTGGTGCATCACTATTTCGGCACGAAGCAGGCACTGTTCGAGGCGGCCCTAGCGCTCGAGGAGCTCGCGGCCGTTGCGGCCATCAAATCGGTCTCGCCGCCGTTGCCGAGCGCGTCGAAACCACCGGTATCGGTTGCGGCCGCCTCGATTGGGGAACTCGTCGTCCGAGAGTTCCTGGCGACGTGGGACGCTCCGGACGCCCGCGCGACCATCGGCGGCTTATTGCGCTCCGCGAGCGCCGACGAGCGGACCCGCACGCGGCTGACCGACGTCATCGCGCGCACGATCGTCGCGCCTACGATCGGCGCCATCGACGCGCGCCGCGGCATGCCGAAATTACGCGCCGCCATCGTCGCAGCACAGCTCTTCGGTATCGCTTGGACGCGCTACGTTCTCGGGACCGAGCCGATCGCGTCGGCATCCGCCCAAATCCTCGGCAGAACCCTCGGGCCGAGCATCGACGCTGCGCTGGCCGGCGTCGACTATCGTACGGACTAGACCGCCGCAGCAGGTTTTCCACCGCATTATCTACATCATGAAACTAAGATTCTAGGATGTTGACTCGATGTGGAGAAGCTCGGGGACGTATGGCTGCGAAACCACCCGAGCGCCGCGGCCGCGCGACGCGCGATCAATCGGTGTATATGCCCGAAAATCCGACGATCCGCGCGTTCGTGGCCGACCTGCACTACGCGGCCGGCCGCGGTGCGCGGACGTGCGAGGCGTACGCGCGGGATCTCGAATTCTTCGCAAAGTCGCTCGCGGGCGATATCGCCGCTGCCGAGCGCGCCGATATCAAGGCATTCGTCCTGGAGCTTGCGGCGCAGCGCCGCTATCAGCCGGCAGCGATCCGCCGCAAGCTCGTCGCGCTGCGGCGGTTCTACCGCTATCTCGTCGTAGAGGGTCGCCGCGCCGACGACCCGACGATCGGCATCGACTCACCGAAGCTGCCCAAACGCTTACCGGTCGTCCTGGACGAGGACGAGGTGGCGCGGCTCTTGCGCGCCCCCGCGCCAGCGGGGCGGACGGATTTTCAACGACTACGCGACCGGGCGATTCTGGAGGTCCTCTACGCGAGCGGTATCCGCCGGGCCGAAGTCGCCGGCCTCAACCTCACCGACGTCGACCTCAAGCGGCGCGTCATGCGAGTGATCGGCAAGGGCAATAAACAACGCACCGTGCTCATCAACGCGGCCGCCTCCGAGGCGATGTCCGCGTATCTCGGGCATCGCCCGCGGACGGCGGACGAAGCGTTTTTCGTCGGGCGTCGCGGGAAGCGGCTGGGCGTGCGGGCGGTCTGGGAAATCGTCACGTCGTGCGAACGCGTGAGCGGCATTACCTTACATGCCACGCCGCACGTGCTGCGCCATTCGTTCGCGACGCATCTGCTCGAAAACGGCGCCGACTTGATGACGATCAAAGAACTCCTCGGCCACGAAAGCCTCGCGACGACGCAAATCTACACAAACGTGTCGGTCGAACATATGCGCAAAACCTACGACGACGCACATCCGCGCGATAAGCGAAGCGACCGTTAGACGGCGGATGGCCGCGTCGACGCTCGACATTTCGCACGCCCGTGCGCTACGAGTTCAACCACATGGCTAATCGCTCCGGCGGGTTCGCTTAGTAACGTAAGGCCGTGACGCCGCGCCCCTCGTGCGCGGCGCTCTCCTTTTGCAGGTACCTGCCCGACGCGGCGCAAGCGCGCATGACTGGCGCCGCAGCACGCCTCTTGTCTTTCGGAGAACTCCGCGCATGAACACGCAAATTTCCACAACACCGACAGCGGTCTATTTCGGCGAGCTTTTAGACGATCTTCGCGAACGGCGCCGCGAAAAGGGCTTCAGTCTCAAGGCACTCGCCGAAGCGGTCGGCAAGAGCCCGATCTATATCGGCGCCGTGCTCTCGGGCCAAGCCACGCTTACAGGCGACACCGCTAAGAAGCTGGCCGAAGCACTCGGCGTCGATGAGTCGTCGCTCGCCCCGCTGACGACGCCGCCGATCCGCAATTCCGATCCGCTGGTCTACCGGTTGCACGAGCTCGTCGACGTTTACGGCGATGCGATTCGCGAGTGGACGTTCGAGACGTTCGGCGACGGCATTCTCAGCGCGATCGATTTAAAGATCCACGTCGAACGCAAGGGCGAGCGCGCCGTCATCACGCTCGACTCGAAATTCCTACCGTACAAAGAATTTTAGGCGAAAGCGAGCTTGACGCGGGCGGACGGTAGCCGTCTCCGTCGCGTCCGTGCCGGCGGTGCGGCGCCGTTACGAAGGGCTAAGCTCAGGCCGTGCGGTCGAACACCTGCGGCGCGTCCTCGCGGACGTCCTGATTGTAGAACGACGCGCCCTGCCGGCCGGCGGCGGCTTCGCGCGCGAAGGTAATGAGATGGTGGCTCACCATGCCGATGTGGAACATCGCTTCGACGTTGCCCGTAGCGAGCGTCTTCTTCGCCATGCGCCAAAAAACGTCGCGATAATCGCTGAGCAGTCCGACGCGCACGAGGAGATTTCCGAAGATTCGCAGCGCGAGCCGAATGTTGCGAAAATTCACGCGCTGCTTGCTATTGGGCGGCGCGATCCGATTGGGAAACACCTGCTCGATGTGATACTCGAAGCGACGATAGAGCGCTTCGGGTGCGTAGGCCTTCGTAAACGTATGGCGCCACATCGCGACCATCTGGTCGTACGGCATCTTGAAGTCGACGTTGGATTCGCGGCCCGGTTCGTCGACGAGACGGCCTTCGGCTTCGAGGCGCCGGTAGAGCGGCGTGCGCGGAAGCGCCTGTAAGAGGTTTATCGTCAAGAGTGGGATGTGCGATACCTCGACGAATTCGAGGATTTTTTTCGCCGTATCGGGCGTATCGCTATCGAGCCCCATGATGATCCCGGAGACGACCTCCATGCCGAAGCTATGAATGATCCCGATCGCCTCCATGATCGGCATCTGATCGTTATGGCCCTTATTCATCGCCTTGAGGGCCGCGGGGTCGGGAGTCTCGATACCGCAGAAAATCGTGCAGAAATACGCTTCGCGCATCATGGCGAGCAAGTCGGGCGATTTCGCGATATTGAGCGTGGCTTCGCAGGCGAGTTGGACCGCGAATCCATTGCGCTTCTGCCAGGCGATCAGGTGCGGCAACAGTTCCTTCGCTGCCTTCCGATTACCGACGAAATTGTCGTCGACGAAGTAGATCGCGCGCTCGCCGCCATTTGCGAGAATCGCGTCGAGTTCGGCGACGATCTGTTCCGGTGTCTTCAGACGCGGATTGTTTCCGTACAGCTCGGGAATATCGCAGAACTCGCAGCGGTACGGGCAGCCGCTGGAAAATTGGACGCTTCCCAAAAAATACTGCGAGACGTCGATCTTCTCGTACGCCGGGACCGGAAAATCGCCGAGCGGATGCCGTTCCACCGTCTCGAAGCGCAGCTGCGTGCGCGGCCGCTCGATCGTTTCCGCCAAGCGCGCGACGAGGGCATCGGTGGCATCGCCAAGTTCGCCCACGTGCACGTAATCGAAATCGGGATAGTACTCGGGGCAACCGGAAACCGACGGGCCGCCGAGCGCCGTGACGCGACCGTACAGGTGGGCCCGACGATTGATATCGTTGATTTGCGGCTTCTGGATATGCATGCCGCTCACGAAGACGGCATCGGCCCAGGTGAAATCCGCAGCGCCCGCGCGACGGACGTTCTCATCGACGAACCGCACGTTCCAATTGGCCGGCATGTAGTTCGCGATGACCAAGATGCCCTGCGGCGGCATGAACGCTTTCACCCCGACGAAGGGATAGGCGTGCTCGAACGTGCCGAACGAGGGCGAGTAATGGGGAAACACGCACAAGATATTGCGCGTCACGTCTGCTCGGGCGCGCTTCATCGCAGGCCCCGGCGGCGCAGGCCCCGGCAGGGAAAGTTGACGCATCGCTTGCAGAACGGCGGTTCGGGACGTAGTTGGCCGGGACGCATCCGTCCGTCTGTGCCGCGAAAGATTCGCAGTCCTGCGCTCGGGATGTCGCTTCGGCGCCGTGACACAACGAGTCACTCGGCGGCGTATCTCCTCTAGGACTAGTCGCAGCCAGAAAGGCGAACGATACCGGGGAATGTCAGCACGTACTGCGGAGGGGGTGGCGGAGCGCGCGGCAATGGTATTCGCGCGCGGAATCATCGGACGCGTTTCGCGTACGTTTGCGATCGGCATATCCGTGCTGCCGGGCGACCTCGGCAAGGCGGTCTTAGTCGGATACTTGCTCTGTCGCATCGCCGACACCGTCGAAGACGACGGCACGGCGACGGCGGCGCGCCGTCAGGCCTTACTCGCGCGTTTCGTAACGTGCTTCGAGGACCCCGCGGCGGCCGAAAGCTTCGCAAGCGAAGCATCGGATATCGCGGCGGCCGATGCGTATTTGGACCTGCTGCGCGGCAGCAAACTCGTTTTCGACCTGTTGCACTCGCTCCCGCCAAAATCCGCCGCGATCGTCGAACGATGGACGCGCGAGATGGCGGCCGGCATGAGCGAATTCGTCGGCCGCTACCCCGCGGGTATCCGCATCCAGACGATGCCGGAATATCGCCGCTATTGCTATTACGTCGCCGGGACCGTCGGTCATCTGCTGACCGACCTCTGGTATTGCCATTCGCGGCTTTTCAGTAAACGCGATCACGCCCGCTTGCTCGTCAACTGCGAAGCTTTCGGCGAGGCGTTGCAGACGATCAATATTCTCAAAGACATCGCTTGGGATATCGAGCACGAAAACGCTGCCTTCGTTCCGGAGGAACTCTTTTTGGCGCGCGGATCGAGCCATAGCACGATGCTCGAACCGCGCCGGCAGATCCAGAACCGTGAAGCGCTCGTCGCGCTCGTCGAACTCGCGAAGGACGATCTTCGTAAGTCGCTGGACTACTTCAACGCCTTACCGAAAATGGCGTTCCAAATTCGGCTCTTCTGCCTCTTGCCCGTGCTCTTCGCCGTCGCAACGCTGCGCGAGATCGAGAAGTCTTCGGCGATGCTGCTATCGGGCGGCGGCGTGAAGATCGATCGCGCGGAAGTACGCTCGCTCATCCTCGCAGGGTCGCTTTCGACGATCAGTAACAAGACGACCCGGTGGCTCGTCTCCAAGACCAGCCGGCAGCGCTTCAAGCTCGGGCTGGCCAAACCGTAAAACGGCTCGGGAGTATCTCCCGGATCGCGATCGATTACCCGCGGACGACGATCGTTCTGTGGGCGCTGCTCTCCATCGCGGGCGCGGGCGCATTTTTTAACCTCAAGCTCGCGCTGTTTCCCAACATCGCCTTTCCCGTCGTCGTCGTCACGGCGTCGTCCCGGCAAAACGACGTCGCGGAGAACGAGCGCACGGTAACCGTCCCCCTCGAACGTGCGCTCCACGCGTTACCGGGCTTGACGCGCCTTCACTCACTCACGTATCCGCAGTACGTCGTCGTCGATATCGCCTTCGATGTGAGCGCCGGGCTCGAACGCCATCGCACGCAAGTCGCCGCGGCGCTCGCGCGCCTCGCCCTTCCGGCGGGGACCACGACGAAGCTCGCCACGATCGACCTCAACGAAACGCCCGTCGTCACGTACGCACTCGCGCAGCGCGGAACGTCGCTCGCCGCCTTGGCGCGCGCCGCCGAGCGCGACATCGCACCGCGCTTGCGTGCCGTACCGGGCGTATTGCACGCCAACGTCATCGGCGGCACGACGACGGGTCCCAATGCGTCCGCCTATCGCTTCGACGGCGCGCCCGCCGTCGCGATCGCCGTCGTCAAGCGCGCCGACGCCAATACGCTCGAAGTGGCCGACGCCGTCCGCTCCGCAATCGGCGCGCTCGATGCAGCGCACGGCGAACTGAACATCGTGCGTACGTCCGAACAGGCGTCCTATATCCGCGAGGCGACGCAAGCCACGCAAGAAGCGCTCGGTATCGCCGTGGTGCTCGCGATCGTCGTCATCTGGCCCTTCTTACGCGATGCGCGCGCGACCGCAATCTCGGCGATCGCGATCCCGGTCTCGTTGCTCGGCACGGCCTGCGTCATGTGGCTCTTCCATTTCAATCTCGAAACCATCACGCTGCTCGCGCTCGCCCTCGTCGTCGGCGTCATCGTCGACGATGCGATCGTGGCAGTAGAGAATATCGTGCGCCATCTCGAAGCCGGCGAAGAGCCGCGCGTCGCGGCCTATCGCGCCAACAAAGAGATCGGCTTGACGCTCGTCGCGGCCTCCCTCACGATCGTCGCCGTGTTTTTACCGATCGGCTTGATGACGGGTACGCTCGGGCAATTTTTTCGCGCCTTCGGCATCACGGCATCGGCTGCCGTCCTCTTCTCTCTGCTCGCGGCGCGCACGCTCTCACCGACGCTCGCGGCGTGGACGCTGCGCGCTCGCGGCGACGGCGCCGCGCGCGGGCACGGCGACGTCAATCGGACCGAGCGGTATGCCCGCTATCGTGCGTTGCTAGGCTGGGCGCTGGGCCATCGGCGCGCCGTCGTCGCGCTCGCGGCCCTGGCCTTCGTCGCCGGAATCGCCCTCATTCCGTTCATTCCCAAGGGCTTCGTGCCGCATCTGGATCGCGGCGAATTTCGCGTAAACTTTTCCACGCCGCTCGGTACGAGCCTCGCCGACACGGAGACGGTCGCCGCCGCAATCGAAAGGACGCTGCGTACCGACCGCGCCATCGCCCACGCGTACACGACGATCGGCGCGCGTAGCAACGGTGCCAACGTCGGAACGATCGACGTCCATCTCGTGAGCGGCAAGCGCCCGAAAACGATCGACGTCGAGAATGCCGTTCGCGCGCGTATTCCGGTGCTCGACGGCGTCGTGACGACCGTTTCCGACGTGCCGTTCGTCGGTTCCGATTCCACCAAAGCGCTGCAATTCGCGCTCCTGAGCGGCGACCTCGAGCGGTTACGCCGCGTCGGCCGCGCGTTCGAACACAAACTCGCGCATGCGCCCGGCTTCGTCGACGTGAGCGCGAGCGGGCTCTCCGACGGCACGCCGTTCTCGGCGATCGAACATCTCGACGGGCGCCGCGCCGTCGGAATCACGGCGGATCTCGTGGCGAGCCTGCGCATCGGCGACGCGAACGATCGCGTTCTCGCACTCGCGCGTAAAGAGCTGCCGAGCCCGATGGTACTAAGCTTCGGCGGCAGTTCGTCCGACGCGCTGACGACGTTCCGGGATTTCGGCATCGCGCTCGGCCTCTCGGTCGTGGCGATCGTCGTCGTGCTGCTGGTCCTTTTCCGCAGCTGGGTCGATCCCATCGTCATCACCGTCTCGCTGCCGCTCTCGATCGTCGGGGCGCTCTTCGCCCTTTGGGTGACGCGCGCGGAATTCGGCTTGATCTCGCTCATGGCCGTAATCTTTCTTTTCGGCCTGGTCAACAAGAACGCGATCCTGCTGGTCGACCGGATCAAACGGCTGCGCGCGCTCGGCTTCGCGCGGCCCGAAGCGATCGCCGAAGCCGGCGCGCAACGCCTCCGGCCGATCGTGATGACGACGGCGGCGACGATTCTCGGCATGGTTCCTATTGCGCTCGGCTTCGGGGCGGGCGCGGAGCTTCGGGCGCCGATGGCGGTGGCGATCATCGGCGGCCTCATCACCTCGACGCTTTTGAGCCTCATCGTGATCCCCGTCGCCTATACGCTCTTCGACGATCTCGCCCACGGCCTGCGGCGCGCCGGATGAGCCGGACCGCGTTTCTTACCGGCGGCACCGGTTTCGTCGGCGGCAACCTCGCGCGCACGCTCGTCGCGGCCGGCTGGCGCGTCAACGCGCTGGCGCATCCCGGCAGCGACCGCCGCAATCTCGACGGCATTGGGGTCACGATCGTCGACGGCGACCTCGGCGACGCCGATCTCGCGACGAAAATCGGCCCGGTCGACGCCGTCTTTCACGTCGCCGCCCACTATAGTCTGTTCCGCCGGGAGCGCGCGGCCCTGATGCGCAGCAACGTCGCCGGAACGCGCAACCTACTCGCGGCCGTGCGCCGTGCGGGCGCCGGCCGGACGGTCTACACGAGTTCGGTCGCCGCCATCGGCGTCAAGCACGGCGCCGCCGCCGACGAAACGTTCCAGAGCCCGCCCGAGCGACTCATCGGAGCGTACAAACTCTCCAAATACTTAGCGGAACGCGAAGCGGTCGACGCCGCGCGAGCCGGCCAGGACGTCGTGATCGTGAACCCGACGACTCCGATCGGGGCCTGGGACCGTAAACCGACGCCGACGGGCGAGATCTTCGTCCGCTTCCTGAGCGGAAAGATGCCCGGAGCCATTCCGGAGACGGCGCTAAACTGGGTCGCTGTCGACGACGTGGCCCGCGGCCACCTCGCCGCTTACGACAAAGGCCGCAGCGGCGAGCGCTATATTCTCGGCGGTGAAAACCTTCCGCTGCGCACCCTGTTGCAGCGCGTGGGCGCGCTCGTCGGGCGCGCCGCACCGCGCTACACGCTTCCGATCTGGGTTCCGCTCGCCGCCGCGTACGTCGACGAAGCGATTCTTCCGCGCTTCGGGCACCGGCCGACCATCCCGATCGATGGCGTTCGCATGAGTCGGGAGTCGATGTACTACGATACGTCGAAAGCGGAAATCCAATTGGGGTATTCCCCCGGCCCGATCGACGAGGCGATTCGCGCGGCGGTTCGCTGGTTCACCGACAACGGTTACATCACACGGAGATAACGACAATACACCATGGCAGTGACGCTCAAACAAGCGGCAAAAATCGGCGGCTACGTCGTCGCGCAGAAGCTCAAAGGTCGCAAGAAATTCCCGCTCACGCTCATGCTGGAGCCGCTCTTTCGGTGCAATCTCGCCTGTTCGGGCTGCGGTAAGATCCAGCATCCCGTCGAGGTGCTGCGCCGTCATCTGACGCCCGAGGAGTGTTTCGCGGCCGTCGACGAATGCGGCGCGCCCGTCGTTGCGATCCCCGGCGGCGAACCGCTGCTGCACCCGCAAATCAAAGAGATCGTCGAAGGTCTCCTGGCGCGCAAGAAATTCGTGTACCTGTGTACCAACGCGCTGCGGCTCGAGGCGAGCCTCGATAAGTTCACGCCTTCGGAATATCTGTCTTTCTCCGTCCATCTCGACGGCCTCAAGCCGGCCCACGATAAAGCGGTCGCGAAAGACGGCGTCTTCGAAATCGCGGTCTCGGCCATCAAAGCCGCGAAGGCACGCGGCTTTCGCGTGACGACCAATACGACGATCTTCAACGACGCAAAACCGGCCGACGTCCAGGCGTTCTTCGATTTCGCAACCGACGAACTCGGCGTCGACGGCATGATGATTTCGCCCGGCTATCCCTACGAAAAAGCCCCCGACCAGGAGCATTTCCTGCACGCCGCGCAGACCAAGGCGCTCTTTCGAGAGATCTTCACGCCGTACACTACCAAACAAAAGAAGTGGAATTTCAACGCAAGTCCGCTGTTTCTCGATTTCTTGATGGGCGAAAAAGACTACGATTGCACGCCGTGGGGCATGCCGTCGTACAGTCTCTTCGGCTGGCAACGACCGTGCTATCTCCTGGGCGAAGGCTACACGAAGACCTATAAAGAGTTGCTCGACACGACGGATTGGTCGGCGTACGGCCACAAGAGCGGCAACCCGAAATGCACCGATTGCATGGTGCATTGCGGTTTCGAGCCGACCGCGGCCGACGATTCGATGAAGCTCGGCAACATCTGGCGTTCGCTGACGACGGTAATCGGTAAAAACTAAACCGACGCAGCATGTGATCGATACGATCTTCGTCCCGCGCGGCGCCGAAGAGCGCGCCGTACGCAAGGCGCTGGCGCGCGCGGCTTCTCCCGTGCGCGTCGTCGTTACCGGCATCGGACCGCTCGCGGGCGCCCGCGCCGCGCGCGAGGCATTGGCGGGACCGACGCTGGATGCCGCGCTGATTACGGGGCTATGCGGCGTCCTCTCGCCGGCGTTCGCCGTCGGCGAGACGCTCGTCTATGGGGAGCTCGCGCACGCCGACGAGCCGGCGTTCGTGCTCGATGCTGCGCTCGCGCGGCACGTGGCCGAGCGGCTCCCGAACGCGCAGACCGGCATTCGCGGCCTCGCTTCCGACCGAGTCGTCACGACGGCGCGCGAAAAACAGCAGCTCGGCGCGCGTTATCGCGCCCAGGCGGTCGATATGGAAAGCCGCGCGATCGCATTGCGCTTGCACGCGCGGCGCGTCGACGTGTGCGTCGCCCGCGTCGCGAGCGACGACGCCCACGACGATCTGCCCGAGCTCGATATGGCCCTCGACGGCTCGGGCGGTATCGATACGTTCGCGCTGGCCCTCGCGATGCTCCGGCGTCCGCTCGCAGGCGCCCGGCTCGCCCGTAACGGCAGCCGGGCGCTCGCGGCGCTCGAACACACCGTCTACGCGATCGTAAGCGACACCTAAAGCAGCAACGCGCGTCAGCGCGCTCGAAAGGCCTCCACGATGGAATCGAATACTCCGAGCCCGCCCGTCATCAAGCCGCCCTTCACCGCCGAATCGGCGCGCGCGAAGGTGCAAGCCGCCGAAGATGCCTGGAATTCGTGCGATCCCGAACGCGTGTCCAAAGCGTATTCCGCGGATAGCGCGTGGCGCAATCGAACGGAATTTTTCAGCGGGCGCCCCGCGATCGTCGAATTCCTCAAACGTAAATGGGCGCGCGAACTCGAGTACCGCTTGATGAAAGAGCTTTGGTGCCATAGCGATAATCGCATCTCCGTCCGGTTCGAATACGAATATCGCGACGCCGAGACCGGGCAATGGATGCGCGCGCACGGCAACGAGCATTGGGAATTCGACGAAGAGGGCTTGATGCGCCGCCGCGACATGAGCGCGAACGACTATCCGATCGACGAAACGGCGCGCCGCTACCGCTGAACGCCTAGTACGTCCGGCCTTTCCACGCGCCGCCGCGCCGCAGCGCGTGCGCGAGCGCCGAATCGACCGTCATCGCGGTATAGAGCAAGGCCGCGATGGGTAATCCGAAGGCCGCCAGCGGCGGACGGCGGTACAGGCATAGCGTGGGCAGATAGGCCAGCGCCATAGCCGACCACGCCAGGGCGCCGGCGAGCCCGAGCCGCCGTTCGCGACGCGCGATACCGGCGAACGTTGCGAGCGGCGGAACGACGTAGAGAAACGTCATCGCGGCGGCCGCACCCGCGACGGCGAGATACGAGCGCCCGAGTTGCGAGAAGGCCGTACGCGCGACCATCTGCCACAGCGGCCGTAGCCCCGCGTAGGGCCGGATGCTCGTCGTCCGCGCGGTGAGACCGAGATACAGGCCCCCACCGCTGCGCTTCACTTCGCTCGCGAGCGCGCAGTCGTCGATCAATCGATTCGCGATGCTCGCGAGGCCGCCGATGCCCTCGAGCGCTGCATTCGAGATGAGGATGCAGCCGCCGGCCGCCGCCGCCGTCGCGCGGCGCGGATCGTTCGACCACGCGAACGGATAGAGCTTTGCGAAGAAAAAGACGAACGCCGGAACCAGCAGCGCTTCCCACGCGCTCTCGCAACGCAAACGCACCATCAGCGAAACCAGTGCGAGTGAATCGCGTTCGGCCTTGCTTACCAGAGCCGCAACGTTGGCCCGGTCGTGGGCGATATCGGCGTCGGTAAAGAGCCAATAGTGCGGAGCACCGCGCGTCGAACGTACGTGGGCGATACCGCTTTCGAGTGCGTTCAATTTCCCGGTCCAGCCGCGCCCCAGCGGTCGGCCGGCGACCGTTGTGATCCGTCCGCCGTCCCGATGGTGCGCGATTGCCGCAGTCGCGAGCTCCGCCGTGCCGTCGCTGCTGCCGTCGTCGACGAGCGTGACGTGGAAGCGGCCAGGGAAGCGCTGCCCGGCGAGCGACGTAATCGCCGTCGCGATCGTTCCCGCTTCATCGCGCGCCGGGACGACGGCTTCCACCGCAATGGGCTGCAAATCGACCGGCGCACCGAGATGACCGTCGACGCGGGCAGTCCAAAAGCGCCCGCGCGCGAGGAGCAGAAACGTCCACGCGCCGGCGGATGCGAGCGTTATAGCTAGCGACGACGAATACTTCACGGCGTGCCGAACGTTCGAACGACGACCAGCCTCGCCATGCCGCGCGCCCGATGATGCGCATCTGTGTCTTCTGCGGTTCCAACGACGGCGACGATCCGGCGTTTGCGGAGTGCGCGACCGCGGTCGCGCGGGCGCTGGTCGCACGGGGCTTCGGCGTCGTCTACGGCGGTGGCCGCGTCGGTCTGATGGGTACGGTCGCCGATGCCGCGCTCGCTGCGGGCGGGGAGGTCATCGGCATCATCCCCGAAGCGCTCGCCGCGCGTGAAGTCGCACATCGTACCCTTACGGAGCTGCACGTCGTCGGTTCGATGCACGAACGCAAAGCGCTGATGGCCGCGCACTCCGATGCATTTCTCGCCCTGCCCGGCGGCTTCGGGACGCTCGAAGAAGTCTTCGAGGTCGTCACGTGGCGCCAACTCGGTTATCACGACAAACCCTGTGCGCTCCTCAACGTCGCGGGGTACTACGATGCGCTCATCGCGTTTTGCGACACGGCCGCGGCGCGCGGCTTCGTGCACGCACCCGATCGCGCGGCGTTGCTCTCGGGCGCGGACATCGACGAGCTGCTCGATGCGCTGACCGCCCGCATTCCCGGGTGATCATTCGCGCGTCGCGCTCTCCTTCGCTTTGACCAGGCGCAGCAGCGCGTCGTTATACGGCGTCGGGACGCCGAGCCGGCGACCGGCCGCGACGATCGCGCCGTTGACGTGGTCGATCTCCGTTTTGAGGTGAGCGCCGAGGTCCACCGTCATCGAGTTTCGGCTTTCGGCACTCGCATCGACGATCGTGCGCACGTATTCCCACGGATCGCCGAAGGGCAGGTTGACGCGCAGGGCGCGCGCCACCGCGGCCGCTTCGAAGGCGACGCAGCGCGCGAGCTCGGCTGCGTTCGGGTCGGTCGTGACGATGCCGTTCTTGGCGTCGGCGAGCGCGGAAATCGGATTGATCGTCGCGTTCGCGAGCAGCTTGCCCCATTGATGCGGCCGGATATCGTAGGCGATCGAACACTCCAAGCCGCCGCGGCCGATCAGCTGCTGGACCGAGCGCACCGTCGCCGTCGACGCGCCGGCCGATCCGACAACGGTCGTACCGGTGCCCTGCCGGCGCGAGCGTCCGTGACCGACGGCGAGCGCCGCTTCGTTCGTGATGCCGATGACCAGCGGCACGTGGCCGCCGAGTGCCGCCTTGATCGCTTCTTCGTTGCCCAGTCCGTTCTGCAACGAGACGATCGGCGTCGCGGGATTGAGCTGTCCTGCGAAGGGACGAACTGCAGCAAGCGTGTTCGGCGCCTTGACGAAGACGAACAGAAAATTCGTGGGAAACGCTCGCGCCGAATCTCGCGTCGCGACGACGTTGCGGACCGGAGAATCGCCCATCGCGACGCCGCCTTGCGCGTTGATCGTATCGACGACGTCGCCGCGCACGTCGACGAGCGTCACGGCGTTGCGTTCGGCGAGATGGTACGCGAAGAGCGTGCCCATGGCGCCCGCACCGAGGATCGCGACGCGGGGTCGACGGTCAGGTTGCATCGTGCATCAGTAATAGTACCTGTAGCGTCGCACTCCCCGCGCCCGGCGCACGATGGCGAAGAGCGAGATCGCAAAGATGCCCGCAAGAAAGCCGCCGATGTGTGCGAAGTACGCGGTGCCGCCGCCTTGTTCGGAGAGGACGCGGTCGGAAAGCGACCCGAAGCCGTGCACGAACTGAGTGACCGCCCAGAGCCCGATGACGAGAAACGCCGGCAAGCGGAAAAATAGCGGTAGACATCCGAGCGGCACGATCGTCTCGATGCTGCGCGTCGGGAAACGCACGATGTACGCACCGAGCACGCCCGCGATCGCGCCCGACGCGCCGATTCCCGGAACGTGACTGCCGCTCATGACGGAGATATCGGCGATTCCGCCGAGAGTACCGCAGGCGAGATAGAACGCGACGAAACGTACGTGTCCGGTGAGATATTCGATTTCCGGTCCGAACACGAGCAAGAACAGCATGTTGAAGAAAATATGTAGGATACTGCCGTGCAGAAACTGCGAGCTGACCAGCGTGAGCAGGGTCGGCGGCGCGGGAGCGCCGAGCTGCACGCCATGCATCACGTCGAACGGAATGAGCGCGTAGGCGTTGATGAAGGCGTCGCGCGCCGGAGCTGCCGCAAATGACGCTTCGTGGATGAAAACGGCGACGTTGAGCGTGACGATCGCGTAAACGGCGATCGGAAAGACCGGATCGCGATTGGGATCCCGAAAGGGAATCACGACGGCAAACGCCGGTCTAGAAGGCGAATTGCAGACCGAGTACGCTGCGTCGTTGCGCGTGCGTGATATCGCGCTCGCCGCCGAAGATCTCTAGTTTCGGCGTCGCCTTTAGGTTGAGATACGAATCGAGCGTCGGATGCCGTAAATCGTAGACGCGCGCTTCGAGGCCGATCCGCTGCCGGACGTACGCGGCCGTCACGCCCAAGCGCGAATACTCGATTCCGCCGCCGTAGGTCAGCCCGCCGCTGCGGTTGAGCAGCATGGCGTTGGCCGTCGTCGTACGTTCGGAGCCGATGTCGTTGACGCCGAGCTCCAGCCCCGACTTAGCCCGCGGAAAGACGAAGAGATTGAAATCGGATTGCGGGCCGCGATCCCCCGTAAGTAACGGCGTCACGTTACGATTCGCGCTCCCGGGACGTTGCGGCGAGAGCGTACTCACGCGTACCTGAAGTTCGTACAGATCTTTCGTAAACGAACTAAGCTTCGCTTTGAGTGCGGCGAGTTTCGCGTTGGTCGCGGCGGTTCGCGGCGTCGTGCTCGCCGACACGGGCGGCGCGCCGGGCGGCGCAGCAGCCGCGGACGGACCGGCAGCGGAGGATTTGCCGCCGAAGAGCGGCCGCGACGTGGGAACTTGCCCTGCCGGAACCGGCGGCGGAGCGGGCGCGGCCGTCGCACCGGGATCGACGCCGTACACGCTCGACGTTCCGCCGAACGAACCGACGAGCGAATCGACTTTTTGCGACGTCGCATCGACCTGCGCCACGACGTCGCGTAACTGCGCTTGCGTCTGCGGGTTACCGGTCACCTGACGCAAATCGTTCGTGAGATCCGCGAACGATTTCGCAGTCGCGGCGAAATCGCGCGTCGTATTGACCAAATTAGCTTTGACCTTCGGATTGGTCGCGACTTCTTTTAGCGAATCGACGGTCTCGCCGAAACCCTTCGAGGTGCGATTGAGCTGCGTCAATAGGTCGTCGACTTGTGAGGAATCGCGCTTGACGACGGCGTCGAGCGAACCCGTGAGATCGACCACGTTGTTGCTGGCAACCGTGAGGTTCTTCTGTAACGAATCGGTTAGGTCTTGAACTTTTGCCGTCAACGTCGTCAGCGAGCGATTCGCGTTGGTCGTGAGGTCGTTCGCGTTGGCGATCGTAGACTTGAGCTCGGCGAGCAGTTGCGGTTCCGATTTCTGCAAGAGCGCCAACATTTGGTCGAGGCGCCGGACCTCGCCCTGACCCTGCGTCAGCAAGTCCGATATGGAGGCGGGATTCGTGCCGCGCGGCTGAGCTTCGAGCGGCGCGACTTCGTGAGCGATCGTCACCACGTTCCCGTTGAGATTTTTGGGCGGATCGATGAGAATGGTGGGCTCGCCCGTCAGCGGCAGCTGAATGAGGAAGCGCGAACCCATTGGGATCTCGTAGCCGGGCTTGATCGCCATGACGACTTCGGTCGTGTAGTCCGGCAGCAGCGAGATCTTATCGACCGCGCCGATGGGAACGCCGCTCAAGAATACGCCGGCCGACGCGCGTAATCCGGAGGCCGTGCGGAAGTGAACGCCGATCTTATAGCCGCTCGAGCGCGTGCCGAAATCCGCGAGGAAGAAAAATACCGCGAACATCGCCGCGAGACCGACGATCGTGAAGAGTCCGACTTGAGCTTGTTTGGACATTACTGACTCCGTTCGCACCCGTTGCCGCTAGAGCGGAATCGGGCCGACTTCACTCCCCTGTATGAACTGCTGGACGATCGGGTTCGCCGACTCCTTGATCTCGTCGACCGTCCCATAGGCGATAATCGCGCCCTCGAAAAGCATCGCAACGTAATCGGCCATCGCAAAGATACTGCCCAGATCGTGGGAGATCACCACGGCCGTGCCGTCGAGGCGATCGCGCAGCCGCCGAATCGTATCGGTGAGGACGTGGGTAATGATCGGATCGAGGCCGGTCGTCGGTTCGTCGTAGAGCACGAGTTCGGGGCCCGTCACGACGGCGCGCGCGAAGCCGGCACGTTTGAGCATACCGCCCGAAAGCTCCGAGGGCATCCGCGCGCTCGCGTTGGCGAGCCCGACGCTGTCGAGGGTCTCGACGACCAAGGCATCGATCTCCGCGCGCGTTTTCTTCGTGTGCTCCATGAGCGGCAAGGCCACGTTTTCGCCGATCGTGAGGCTATCGAAGAGCGCGGCGAACTGAAACGAAAAGCCGATCGCGCGCCGGAAATCGATCAGGTCGCGATTGGAGAGCGTCGCGAGATCGACGCCCTTGACGAACACTTTGCCTTCGTCGGGCATTCGCAGCCCATTGAGCAGCCGCAAAATCGTAGATTTGCCCGCACCCGAAAGACCGATCATGCACGTGATCGCACCCTCTTCGATATCGAGGGAACAATTACGAAGAACGACCTTCTCACCGTATCGCAGCGTAACGGCCTCGATGCTCGCGTAGAGTGACACGTTAGTGCGAAGACGCACCGAAGAGCACGATCGAGAGCAAGAAGTTCGCGAAAAAGATCAGGATGATCGAGGTCACGACGGCACTCGTCGTCGCCCGGCCGACGCCCGCCGCACCGCCGCGAACCGCCAAGCCTTGATAGCATCCGATAATCACGATGATGACCGCAAACACGAGCCCCTTCGACATGCCTTTGAGGAAATCCAAGAAGGCGCTATTGGCGCGGGCCGAGTCTAGAAACGATCCGTAGCTGATGCCTGCGATCGTTTTCGCGAGATACATCCCGCCGAGAATCGAAACGATATCGGCGAGGATGATGAGCAGCGGCAGAATGAAGATCATCGCGATCAAACGCGGTACGACGAGCATGCGCACGGGCGAAAGCCCGAGCGCTTCGAGCGCCTCGATCTGTTCCGTGACGACCATCGAACCGATCTCGGCCGCAATCGCGGCGCCGGCGCGCCCCGCGACGACGACCGCCGTGAGCATCGGCCCGAGTTCCCGCGACGAGACGTAAGCGACCGCCCCCCCGACCAGATCGGTGACGCCGTAGCTTGCGGCTTGGTTTGCCGATTCGAGCGAAATCACCATGCCGGTAAAGAGCGACGTGAGCAACACGATCGGCGTGGATTGCACGCCGAGCCGAAACGCTTGCGCGAACGTCTCGCCAACGCGGATCTTCATACGAGCGACCAGGGAGGTGGCTTCTGCGGTCAGCGAAGCGGCGCCGCCGGCGTATTCGAAGAAGCCGGTAGTTCCGCGACCGACGTCTTCGAGAACTTTCATCGCTCGGCAAGTTCCGTAAGACGAGCGAGGACGCCTTGCGTTACCTCGACGCGTCGCGCGGTCACGCCGCGCTCGGCCGTGAGATTGTACTGCAGTTGACTGACGCGCCCGAGCCGCCGGTCGACATCGCGAAGATGCTCGCGCGCTTCACGTTCGACGCCCCCGAAATACGTCTGGACCGCCTTCACGTAGTCATCGACGTCGCGTTCGCGCAGCGTGAGGCTCGCGCCGAGTGCGGCGGTCATCTTCAGCTGAGCGCGGCGCATCGTGCGTTCGCGGATGTAGAAGCGCGCGACCTCGGCGACGAGGGCGCCCAGCGCCGCGCGATCAACCGCCACGAACGGCCTCCAAGGCTGCGCGCTGGTAGGCGAAAAGTTCGCCGATGCCTTTGGCGGCGAGAGCGAGCATCGCATCGAGCTGCGCCCGATCGAAAGTGCGGCCTTCGGCGGTACCCTGCACTTCGACGTACGCGCCCGCCCCCGTCATGGCGACGTTCATATCCACTTCCGCACGGCTATCTTCGACGTACGGAAGATCGAGGTGCGCCCGTCCGTCGACGTAGCCGACGCTGATCGCGGCGATCTGCTGCACGAGCGGCCACTTCGGCGTGCCGGGCTCAAAATCGCGCCGCAGCGCGAGCGCGAGCGCGACGTAGGCGCCCGTAATCGAAGCCGTGCGCGTACCGCCGTCGGCTTGCAAGACGTCGCAGTCGACCACGATGCTGCGCTCGCCGAGCAGCTTGAGATCCGTCACCGCGCGCAGCGCTCGCCCGATGAGGCGCTGGATCTCGTGCGTCCGGCCGCCCACTTTGCCGCGCGAGGATTCGCGTTGCGTGCGTTCTTGAGTCGCACGCGGAAGCATCGCGTACTCGGCCGTGACCCAACCGCGACCCTGGCCGCGCAACCACGGCGGGACCCGCTCCTCGATCGTCGCCGCGCAAAGAACGCGCGTGTTCCCGACGGAAATCAGCGCGCTGCCTTCGGCAAATGCCAACGGATTGGATTCGATCGTAACGGGACGCAGCGCGTCGAGCGCGCGTCCGTCGGCACGCGTGATCGGCGTAGACGTCATCGCGGCGACGTATGCCGCGCCGCCCGTCGATTCCCGCGCCGCGAGCTCACCCAAACGTCGCTGCTATTCGACCGTGACGGTTTTTGCGAGGTTGCGCGGCTGATCGACATCCTTGCCTTCGATATCGGCGATGTGATAGGCAAGCAGTTGCAACGGCACGATATTGACGATCGGGGAGAGCAACTCGTCGACCTTCGGCACCCAGAAGACGTAATCGGCCAGCGCCGCGGCCTCCGTATCGCCGTGATTTGCGACGACGACGGTAATCGCTTCGCGGGCCTTCGCCTCGGCGAGATTCGAAAGCATCTTCTCGCGAACGCGACCCTCGGTGACGATCGCGACGACCGGCACCTTGTTATCGAGCAGCGCGATCGGCCCGTGTTTGAGCTCGCCCGCCGCGTACCCCTCGGCGTGAATGTACGAGATCTCTTTGAGCTTGAGCGCGCCTTCGAGCGCGGTCGGAAAATTGACGTAGCGGCCGATAAACATCACCGTGCGCGCTTTCTTCAATTTCTTCGCGACCTTACGAATGTCGTCAGATTGGTTGAGGCAGAGGTCGATCGCGGCCGGAAGCAGCTTCGTACTCTCGGCAATCGCGCGCAGCCGCTCGAGCGGTTCGCTCTGACGGACGCGGGCCAAATAGAGCGCGAAGAGCACCATCGCGATCGTCTGCGAAACGTACGTCTTGGTCGCCGCGACGCCGATCTCCGGGCCGCCGCGCGTATAGACGATGCCGTCGGCGAGCCGCGTGAGATGCGAACCCAGCACGTTGCAGATGCCGAGAACGGGCGAGCCCGCGTTCTTCGCGATCTTGACCGCCTCGACAGTGTCGGCCGTTTCGCCGGATTGCGACATCGCGATCGTGAGCGTGCGCGGATCGAGCGTTCGATCGCCGTACCGGAACTCGCTCGCGAGCTCCATTTCGACCGGCAGCTTGCAGAGCGCGCGCAGAAGATACATGCCGACCATGCCGGCGTGAAACGCCGTACCGCAACCCGTGATCGAAATTTTCGTTATCGCGCGGAGGAGATACTCGTTCATCTTCAGCTCGGCCGCGAGTTGGGAATCGCCCGATTCGTCGATGCGTCCCGCGAGCGTCTCTTTCACCACGCTCGGCTGGACGAACATTTCCTTGAGCATGAAGTGTTTAAAGCCGTCTTTTTCAGCCGAGCTCGCATCCCACATCACTTGCGTGACTTCACGTTCGATGGGGAGGCCCTCGAAGTCGGTAAGGACGTAACCGTCCTTCGACACGACGACCATCTCGTTCTCGCGCAGAATAACTTGCTTGCGCGTATACTGCAGGATCGCCGGCGTATCGGAGGCGACGAACATCTCGTTCTCACCGATGCCCACGACCAGCGGGCTCGCGCCGCTGCGCGCGAAAACGAGCTGGCCCGGCGTTTCTTGCGAGATGACGCCGAGTGCATAGGCGCCCGTAACCTCGCGCAGCGTCTTGCGAACCGCAGCGACGAGATCGCCCGCGTCGTTGTCTTCGATGAGGTGCGCCAGCACTTCGGTATCCGTCTCGCTGCGGAACGTATGGCCTTCCCGCAGAAGGCGTTCGCGCAATGCGACGTAGTTTTCGATTATGCCGTTGTGGATGACGGCGAACTTCCCCGAGCAGTCCATGTGCGGATGGGCGTTGACGTCCGAGGGTCGGCCGTGCGTCGCCCAGCGCGTATGCCCTAAACCCGTCGAGCCGTGCAGCGGCTCCGTGACGAGACGCTCGGCAAGCCGCCCGAGTTTGCCTTCGGCCTTCGATCCGGTAAGCGCTCCGGCAGCGTCGATGACCGCGATGCCCGCGCTATCGTAGCCGCGATACTCCAGCCGCTGCAACGAATCCATGATGATTCCAACGCTATCGCGGTAGCCCACGTAGCCGACGATGCCGCACATACCGTTATATCGTTCTCAAGGCCCGAAGTGTGTCGTTATTTGATGCCTTCTTTGACTCGCGTATAGGGAATCTTCCCGAGGGCGACTTCCGCGAAGGCCGTCGAAACGGGCTTGTTCCGATTGGAATCTTCCGAGAGTGCCGGCGCGCCGTTGTTGAGTTGTTTCGCGCGCTTCGTCACGACGTTGACTAGGGTGAACTTCGAATCGACGTGCTCGAGCAGCCCGTCGAGATCTCCAAATACCGATTCGCTCATGCGTTTTCCACGTTCCTAAAGGTGTCGTCGTTATAGTGATGGATGCGGAAGCGTTCGGCCCGCACGATCGCTTCCAGATCGTCGACCGCCGCGAGATGACCGCGACGGTCAGAAGGCGCTTGTTCGTTAATAATCACGTAGTCGAAGCGGCGGATCGATTTGAGCTCTTCGTGAGCGATGGCGAGCCGCGCCGCAATCTGATCGCTCGATTCGGTCTGTCGCGCTGCCAACCGGAGGCGTAAGTGCGAGAACTTGTCGGGCAGTAAGAAGATCAGCACGGCACGTTCAAACGCCGCTTCGATCGCCAACGCCCCGTTGACTTCGGGTTTGAGGATGACGTCGTAGCCGTCCGCAAGCGTCCGGTCGATGAACGCCCGGGGCGTGCCGTAAAGGTTTCCGTTGTACTCGCGGGTCTCGAGAAAAGCGCCGGAGGCGACTTCGCGCTCGAAGATCTCGCGCGTCCAGAAAAAGTAAGCTTCGCCGTCGCGTTCTCCGTCGCGGGGCGGACGGGTCGTCGCCGAGATCGAGTAGCGCAGGCGCGGAACGCGCGAACGCAGCTCATCGACGACCGTGTCCTTCCCGGCCCCCGAGGGACCGGACACCACGAATAATAACCCTGGGCCGGCGGACCCCACCATCTCTCCTCTCACGAGCGAACCTGCAACGTTCGGTCGCCGCACGGCTCCGGCCTCCCTGAAGCGAGCGCTTCACGAGCAACTCGGCGCCGAGCTGTGGTACGATTTGAAGGATGGGCGCGTTAGGTAAGCGCGCGGAGGATCTTTGAAACGTAGGCCGGTTGGGCTTTTTGCGGTTGGCGGCGTCCTCGCCGTTCTCGTCTTCGCGCTCTTCACGCTGCACGGCCCGCTGATCGCGACCGGCGCCGCCGCGGCCGTCCGGCTGGCGGGCTACAATCTGCGCTACGAGTCGCTGCACTTCGCGGGCGGTCACGTCATCGTGAAAAATCCCGACGTCAGCTCGCTCGGGGGCGAGCCCGTCTTTACGGCTGCGACGATCGACGTCGCCTACGATGCCGGCGCTCTGTTGAAGGGACCGTATTTCTACGGTATCTCCGGCATCGAGATCGACCGGCCGAAGGTCACGGTCGTCCACCATCGCGACGGCACCTACAATATCAAGCTTCCGGCGAACCAAACCGGCGGCCCGTCGAAGCCCTTCGTCTTGCCTCAGATTCACGTCATCCTTAAAGACGGCACCCTCGGCATCGTCGACGATACGAAGATTTTCAACCATAGCCGCCGGCTTTCGCTTCAAAACGTGCAAGCCGACGTGGACGTCGATCCGCACGCGGTCTCGCACTTCGTCTTCGGCACCACCCTCGTCGAGGAAGGCGGGAAATTTCCGATCGCCGGTCGCGGAACGTTCGACCCCAAACGCGGCTACGAGCTTTCGCGCGTGACCGCGCGCAGCGTCGGCCTTGCGCCGCTGCTCGATTACGTGCTCAACTCGCCGTCGCTCCACATCGCAAACGGCGTTCTCAACGACGTGGATGCGCGCGTCTACGGACTGCTCGACCGCGCCGGCACGATGTCGCGCCACGTCTCGGTCACGGCCAACTTAGATCACTTTCAACCCTACCTCAACAGTCTGGCGAAACCGCTACGGGACGGGCGCGGGTCGCTACGCGTCTACGACGACGGGCTGGCGATCCCCAAAGTTGACGGCTCGATCGCCGCGGTACCAGTTCGGATCGCGGGCGGCATCTACAACCTCGCGCATCCGACGTTACGTCTGGGAATCACGGGCCGCGGCGAACTGCGGCGCCTGCTCACCCTCGCGAACGGCGCCACAGCGCTGCCGGTGCGCGGCCCGATCGCCTTCAGATTATTCGTCGAAGGCGACGCGACGGCGCCCCAGACCCTCGCGAGCTTTCATGCGCCGCGGCTTTTCTACGATCGCATTCCGCTCGACGATCCGCACGGGCTGGTGGCGCTGCGCGGCGCCGAGACCGCGATCGTACGCTCTTCTTTAAACTACGCGGGCATCGATGTCGCCGCGCGCGGTCGTATCGTGTCCTCGAAAAAGCATACCGACACGGCATTGCTCGCCGTCGTCGATGCGCCGGCGTCGCGCCTGCCATACGGCGCGAACGTTTTCGGGAATATGCTCCTGCACGGCGCGGCCGTCATCGCCGGGACGGATACGAAGCTCGGCACGCAAGGTCTGCTTGAGGGCGATACGGCGACGCAGCATCTGACGAGTGAGTTCGCTTTCGATCGCAACGGCGTCGGCACGGCAGGCCCGCTCGCGCTGACGGGGCCCGGCGATCGAGCGCTCTACGCGCGCGTCGCATTCGATCGGCCTGGCGCGAAAAGCGGGGCAGCCTTCGTCTCCGCCCAAAACTTCCACGTATCGACGCTCGGAACGCAGCCGGTCTTGCCGGGAATCGCCCCCGTCGCCGTGCCTGCGCTGGACGGAACGCTGGATGCGAATATCGCCGCAGCGTTCGCGCCCGAGCACTACACGCTCGGCGGCGACGCACATCTGGCGAACGCGCACGTACTGGGTTATCCGCTCGAAGATCTCACCGCGCGCGCCCGCGTAACCGACGGCAAGCACATCGCGGTCGATGCCCGATATCGCGGATCCCTCGCGGCGCTCGCCACGGCGGCAAAGAGCGGGATCGCGGTCCGGGGCAGGGTCGATCTTCCGATCTCCATCGTCGCTTCCAGCGCGACCGATGCGCTCGCGCAGATTGACGGCGCCCGCTTTATCGATGCCAGCATCGGCGGCATCGCGCTGCAAGATCTTACGGCGACGATCGGCGTGCGCGGCAAAGCCTACGATATCTACGCGGCGCGAGCGCGCTTGGGCGGTAACGACATCGTCGCCCAAGGCAGCTTCGGCGATGGCGGCACGGTGCACGTCTCGACGAGCGACGTCGATCTCGCGGCGCTACGCGGTCTCGGCCTTCCGGTAACGGGAGGCACGGTGACGGCGCTTGCGGATATCGGCGGCTCGCTATCCGCACCGCTCGTCGCCGGCGGCTTCGCCGTCGACGACGTCGCGGTGCCCAATCCGGCTCTTAAGGGCTTCCCCGTCAACGCGAATAGCGGTCTGACGTTCGACGGCGATCGACTGGCCTTACGCGATGCGCTCGTGAGCGCGGGACCGACGGTCGGTTCGCTCGACGGCACGGTCGTCGGCTTGCGCGGAAAGCCGGCCGCGGCGCACTACGATTTCGACGCGCGCGTTCGCGAAGCCGATATCGGCAAGCTGGCACGCGTCGCCGCAACGCCGCTACGCTATCCCGAAGGCACGCTCGATGCCGACGTCCACGTCTGGGGTAGCGGCTCGGCGCCCGCGGTCGCCGGGCGCATCGTGATTCCCGAGGGCTCGCTCAACGGCTTGCGCTTCCATAATGCGTCGGTGGTGCTAGCCGGAACGCCGGCCGCGCTGCGAGCGACGGGCGGAGGGGTCACCGTCGGAACGTCACGGGTCGGCTTCGCTGCCGACATCGCCGCGCGTACGCAGAGCGTGGCGCTGCACGCGCCGCGCGTCGACCTCTCCGATCTCAACGACTATTTCGATCGCGGCGATACGCTCGGCGGCGTCGGCAGTATCGATCTCACGGCGCGCAATGCGCCCGATGCGCTCGCCACGAGCGGGCGCGTACGCCTGGTTCATACGCGCGTGCGGCGCTTCGACCTCGGCGAGACGCGCGCCGACTGGTCGACGACCGGCCGCACCATCCATACCGCAGCCGTGCTCGGCGGCGTGCCCGGCCGCCTGAGCGAATCGGGTGACGTCACGCTCGCGCAGACGCAACCATTACGCGATGCGTTGCACCGCACGAGTCTGGCGCTTGCGGCCCGTGCGACCGGCGTCGATCTCGGGGTGTGGCTTCCGGCGGTCGGCCTGCAGGTACCGATCATCGGTAAGGTCGACGCGGATGCGCGAGTGCGTGGAACGTATCCGCGCGTCGGCGTTACGGCTCATGCGGCGCTCGCCGGCGGCATCGTCGGCCGCGTACCCGTGCGGAGCGCGTCGCTCGACCTGCGCGGCGCCAACGGTCGCGCGACGATCTCGAACGCGGTGCTCGCGATCGACAATCTCGACGTCACCGCACGCGGTTCGGCGGGACTGCTTCCGGCGGCGCCGCTCGATCTTACGCTCGTCGCCAGTACCGGCGATACGGGTGCGCTCGCCAAGACGATCACGGGCCGCGTCTACGACACCTCCGGCGCCGTCGCGACGACGCTTCACGTAACGGGTTCGCTCGCGCGGCCGCGGGCGAGCGACGTGCTGGACGCGACCGATCTGCGCTACGCCAAGTACACCGTCCCGCACGCGCACGTTGAAGCCGTCGTGGATAAAACGCGCGCGACGCTGCAGCGCGCCGAGATCGATCTGCAGAGCGGTCGCGTCCTCGCCGCGGGGTTCGCGCCGCTGGGCAGCAACTATGCGCTAGCCAAATCGGGACCCGTCGCGCTTTCGCTGACGGTTGCCAACGTTACGCTCGGGCAATTTGCAAAGCTGCTGCCCAAAGGTACGCAGGCCGCAGGTGCGCTCGACGGCGGCGTGGCTCTGGGCGGTTCGATCGAAGCGCCCGACCTCAACGGCACCCTCGCCTTGACCGACGGAACGTTCGTCGGCCCGCAGCTGCGTTCGAAGCTCACGAAAGCCCGCGGGCAGCTCACGTTTGCCGGCACGTCCGCGACGCTGCACGATACGAGCGCGAGCGTCGGCGGCGGCGTTCTCGGGCTCGACGGGAACGCGAGCGTCCCGAGCCTGCGCCAGCCCGATCGCGATCTCGCCTACGCACTGCACGTGCGCAGCGATAACGCATTCTTGGACGCTCCCGCGTATGTGCGGGGGCGCGTCAACGGAGAGGTCGATATCGTGCGCGCGCGAAATCGCACGCCGGTGCTCGGCGGGAACGTGGCATTTACGTCGACGCGCGTACCGCTCACGGCGATCTTCAATCCCAACGCCCCGCAACCGACGGCGACCGCGAAAGCTTTCGATCTGGCGCTGAACCTCGGGGTCGATGTCGGTCGTGACGTACGCGTACAAGGCGGCCCGGCCGATATCGGCGCGCAAGGCCATCTCCAGATTGGCGGCACCCTTGCGGCGCCGACCGCGGACGGCACGCTCGACTCGACCGGCGGGACGCTGAGTTTCTACCGCACGTTCCGCGTCCAGTATCCGAGCACCGTCGCCTTCGATCCAAGCAACGGCGTCATCCCCAATATCGATGCGACGGCGACGACGACGGTCGACAATCCGCCGACCGACGTCACGTTGCACGTTACCGGTAAGGCGACGCAACTCGACGTCGCGCTCGCGTCGGATTTGAACTATTCGCGCGAACAGATTCTCGGGCTGCTCGTCGGCGCGCAGGCGCTCGGTGCCGTCAGCGGCGTGCAGACCGTCGCGCAGAACGGCGGCCGTCAGACCAATCCGTTTCAAGCTGCCGCCGAAGGGCAACTCGGTACGTTGCTGACGCAGAACATTCTCGAGCCCTTCTCTTCGCAACTCGGCGGTGCCGTCGGACTAAATAATTTAGCGATTAACTATAGCCCGGGAGGCAGCGTCAATATCGGCGCGCAGAAGAAAATCTTCAAGAACGTCAACGCGGTCTTCGCGCAGTCGTTCAACTACCCGCCGCGCGAAAGCATCGGTCTACTCGCCAGTCCAAACGACGCGACGGCGGTCCAATTGACGTTCTTCAGTCAACCCAGCAGCAATAAGTTCGACACGTTCGAAGGCTCGCAATCGCTGCAGTCGTCGAATCCCAGCGTGACCTCGGTGCAGCCCGCGCGCGGCTCGAGCGGGTTTTCCTTTTCGTTTCAACGCAAGTTCCGCTAGCGCAGCGCATGCCGACGGGAGTTGCGTCAGCGCGTCGCGCCTAAGAAGTCGAGCGTGCTTACCGATTGGCTCATCGTTCGGCGGCTCGCAGCCGAACTCGATCGCACGCTGCGCGGCGCGCGGATCCGCGAGGCCGGCCGCATCGCCGACGGCCGCTTCGGCTTACGCGTGAGCGGCGGTACCGTCGCACTCGATGCCTTCGGCCCGACGCCCATCGTCGCCCTCGAGCCCGATCGCGCGCTCGATCGCGCGTCGGGCTGGGTGCGCACGATGGCCGATGCGCTCGAAGGCCTGCGCATCGACGGCATCCGCGCCCGGCGCGGCGATCGGCTCGTCGCTTTCGCGTGCAGTTCGCGTTCGCGCTTCGGCGTCGAGAGCGGCTACCGCCTCGTCGTGGAGCTCGTCCCGCGTTTCGGCAATATCGTGCTCCTCAAAGACGATACCGTGGTGAGCGCGGCCAAGGAATTCGGGCGAAGCGATAATGCGCGCCGCGCGACCATTGCGGGCGAACCGTACGAGCCGCCGCCGCTGCCCGGGCCGCCGGCCGCGGCGTTATCGCTTGCGGATGCGTATGCCCTTATGACGAGCGAAGACGGCGTGCCGGCTCGTACGTCTGCGAGCGCGGCGCTGCGAGCCGCGGTTCCGCTGTTGCCGCGGCTGATCGTTGATAGTCTCGTTGCTGAAAGCGGGCGGGCGCTCGGGGCAGATCCGGCGGCCCTCGCGGAGCGCACGCTCTCCCGCGCCCGTTCGCTCGTGGAAGCGACGACGGGCGCCTCCGACGGCATCGGCGACGTGTTCGCGTATCGTGACGGCGGACGGCTCGTCCAGTGTCACATCGTCGCGCTCGCGCAATACGCCGACCTGACGGTATCGCGCGAGCCGGAGCTCGCGCCGCTGCTCGCCGAAAACGTCGGTGGCGCGACGCGCGCGCGTGCGTCGCAGGCCTTCGAAGCGCGCCGTGCGGCGCTGGGCCGACGGATCGAGAAACGCCGCGCCATCGTCGCCGCGGAGCTCGGCGCTCTCGAACGCGAGCGCGACGACGCGAACGCACGCGATGCGTTGCGCCGCGCGGGCGAACTGCTGTACGCGCACATTTCCGATGTCCCGCCGCGCGCGACGTCGTTCGTTCCGTCGAGCGAGCCCGGCCTCACGATCTGCTTGGATCCCGAACTCGACGCCAAAGCCAACGCCGCTGCGATCTTCAAACGCTATCGCAAAGCCACGGCGAAACTCGAACACATCGCCAAACGCATCGCCGAACTCGCCGGCGACGCGCGTTTCGCAGAGCACCTCGCATGGGAACTCGAGCGCGCCGAACCCGAAACGCTCGAAGAAGCGAGCGACGACATCCAACGTCTCGAACGCCGCAAAGCCATCGCTCCCAAAGAACGGCCGAAGAAACGTAAGCCGCTCGACGTGACGCTTTCCGACGACGCGCGCGTGTACGTCGGCCGGTCGCCCGTCGGTAATGCGGATCTTACGTTTCGCATCGCCCGGCCCGAAGATCTCTGGTTCCACGCGCGCGAAACGCCGGGCGCGCACGTCGTGTTGCGGATCGATTCGGCGCGGGCGGCGACGCAGGCGGAGTTGCACGTCGCCGCGGGCCTCGCCGCCTTTCATTCTAAAGCGCGCGCGTCGGAGAAAGTATCCGTCGACTATACCGAACGTAGGCACGTGCGTCGCCAACCCAACGCTCCGCCGGGCCTCGTCTGGTACACCGGTGCGAAAACGTTGCTGGTCGCGCCGAGCGACGGCGCCGCGCAAAGCGAACGCGCGCGATGAGCGCGACCGCACGCGCGCGCGTCTCGATCGCTCTCGACGAATCGCGCCCCCTCTGGCAGTCGCTCGGCATCTTCTTGCTGCCGCTCATGCTCAGCAACGTACTGCAATCGCTCGGCCAAACGGCGAACAGCGTCTATCTCGGGCGGCTCGTCGGCGTGTCGTCGCTCGCCGCCGTGTCGGCCATCTTTCCGCTCGTCTTCTTCTTGATCTCGTTCCTCATCGGCATCGGTGCGGGCAGCAGCATCCTCATCGGCCAGGCCTTCGGCGCGCGCGACGAGCGTAAGGTCAAAGAGATCGCGGGAACGACGCTTGCGCTAACGATCCTGCTCGGCATCCTGGTCGGGGCGATCGGCGGAACGTTTGCGGAACCGCTCCTACGGGCGCTCGCGGTGCCCGCCGATATCTTACCGCTGAGCGTCAGTTACGCGCGCGTGACGTTTTTCTCGATTCCGCTCCTCTTTACGTACCTCACGTACACGACGTTCCTACGCGGGGTCGGCGATACGCGCACGCCGTTCGTCGTGCTCGCCTTCAGCACGGCGCTGACGTTCGCGCTCACGCCGGCCTTTATTCTCGGGTGGTTCGGACTCCCGGCGTTCCGAACCAACGGCGCCGCGCTCGGCAACATCGTATCGACGGCCGTATCGCTAACGGGGCTCCTGGTCTACCTCGGCCGTACGCACAGCCCGCTCGCGATCGATCGCGCGATGCTGCGCAACCTGCGCATCCGTCCCAAGCTGGCGCTCACGATCGCGCGCATCGGCATTCCGACGAGCATCAATCTCGCGATGGTCTCGCTCTCGGAGATCGCGGTGCTCGCGTTCGTCAACCGCTTCGGTTCGACGGCACTCGCGGCGTACGGGGCCGTCAACCAGATCGTCAGCTACGCCCAGTTCCCGGCGATCTCCATCGGCATCGCGGCCTCGATCTTCGGCGCGCAGTCGATCGGCGCGGGGCGCAGCGACCGGCTCGGAACGATCGTGCGCTCCGCCGTCGCGCTCAATTACGCGATCGAAGGCGCCCTGATCGCGATTCTGTACGTCTTCGCAGCGCATATCATCGCGCTCTTCATCACGGTTCCGGCCACGGTTGCGATCGCGCGGCATCTGCTCGCGATCACGCTCTGGAGTTACGCCATCTTCGGCAACGCGCGCATCGTCTCGGCGATCATGGTCTCGACCGGAACGATCGTCTGGCCGACGCTGATCTCCATCGGCTCCATCTGGCTCGTCGAAGTTCCGGTCGCCTACGTGCTGATGGGCCGCATCGGACTCGACGGCGTGTGGTACGGGTATCCCGCGGCGTACCTCGCCGGCCTCGCAGGACAACTCCTCTACTACTACGCCTTTTGGAAACGCAAGCCGGTCGCGCGGCTGGTGTAGCGGCGTTTCGCCGCCGAGCGGCGCGGTAAGAGGTCCGCATGGATTTCCAGGCCGGTCTCCAGGAACACCTCGCCGCATTGCGCGCTCGCGATATCGAACGGTTCGCCGCGACCCTCAGCCGCGACGCCGCGGCGCGCGTCGTAGCGCCGGACGGCGGAACGATCGTCGGCTACGCTGCGATCCGGGAAGCGCACCGCGGCTGGTTCGCGGCGGCGGGCACGTGGACGTTCGAACCGCGCGTAGTCTTTTCGCGCGCGAGCGGCGAGCTCGGCTTCGCGTTGCTCGACGTGACGTACGTCGAGAACGGCGCGGAAAAACGTTTCCTGCTTTCGGTCGTGTTCGCGCGCGAAGACGGAACGTGGCGCTTGTTGTACGACCAGAATACGTCGCTCGCCGCCGTAGCGGCAAGCGCGACGTAATCTTACGGGACGAGGGCGGTCAGTTTATCGGGTTCGACGACGATGACGTTGGAGGTGCGCATGTCGATGAGGCGTTCGTCCCAGAATCGATTGAGCGTGCGATTGACGGTTTCGCGTGTCGTCCCGATCATGTTCGCCATCTCTTGATTGGTTAGGCGCAGCGTGATCTTCGTGCCGGTCGGGGCGACTTCGCCGAAATTCGCCATCAGGTTGAGTAAGAGCGCGGCGAGCCGCGAACGGATATCTTGCGACGTCGTGGCGGAGATCAATTTATTCGCGGCACGCAGACGGTCCGAAAGTGCGATGACGAGGAGGCGCCCAATGCGTGGGCTCCGGTCGATCAAGGCCAAGAAGTCGTTACGTTCGATCGCACCGACTTCGACGCTGGTCAGCGTCCGCACCGATGCGGCCCGAACGGCCGTATCGAAGATGCTCATCTCGCCGAAGAAATCCGATTTTTTAAGCAGCGAGAGGATCGTCTCTTTGCCGTCGGCGGCGATGCGTACGATGGCCACGGAGCCCGTCAGAATGAGATAAAACATTTGGCCGGGGTCGCCCTCGCGGAAAATTGTTTCATGCTTCGCGTAGCGTCGCGTGGTCACGAGTTGCGCTACCTCGGAGAGTTCGCTCGGGTCGAAGTCGCGAAATAACGGGACGGCCCGCAGCAGATCCAGGCCGATCGTGTGCTCGTCATCGTCGTTGCGGGGTTTCCTGGCTATCATATTCCTGTGTATCGGCAACCCGGCTCACCAAAATTACGACGCGCCGTCTTGCCAAACGTGCGCGCCGTCGCAAGGAAGGAGCCGTGATCGACATTTGCGCATGACCCTGGACGGCCGTACCGAATCGCCTCCCAACGTGTCCAACGTACGGAGCTCGAGCCTCTTCGATGCGGAGCCGCGGGCCGCGCTCAAACACCATTTCGGTTTCGACGCATTCCGGCCGCTACAGGAAGAAATCGTCGGCGACGTCCTCGCCGGTCGCGATGTGTTCGCCCTGCTGCCCACCGGCGGCGGCAAGTCGCTGTGTTTCCAGTTGCCGGCCGTGATGGCGCCGGGCCTCACGGTCGTCGTCTCCCCGCTGATCGCGCTCATGAAGGACCAGGTCGACTCCCTCACGGCCGCCGGCATCCCGGCAACCTTTCTCAATTCGACGCTCGGCGGCGACGAAGCGCGCCGCCGGATCCGCGGCTTGCACGAGGGCGCGTATCGCTTGCTCTACCTCGCGCCCGAACGCCTGGCGCTCTCGCACGTGGCGAACGACCTGCGCGCGTGGAACGTCATGCGTTTCGCAATCGACGAAGCGCACTGCATTAGCGAATGGGGTCACGACTTTCGCCCGGAGTATCGGCGACTCTCCGAGCTGCGCCGGGTTTTTCCCGGCGTGCCGATCCTCGCGCTCACGGCGACTGCGACCGACCGCGTGCGCCGCGATATCGTCACGTCGCTTTCGTTGCGCGAGCCGGCCTGCTACGTCGCAAGTTTCAATCGCCCGAACCTGACCTATCGCGTGATCCCGAAAGCCGATACGTTTCGGGCGCTGCGCGATTTCGTCCGCCAACGGCGCAAGGAAAGCGGCATCGTCTATACCGCGAGCCGGCGTCAGGCGCAATCGCTTGCCGAGAAATTACGAGACGGCGGCATCGCGGCGCTGCCCTATCACGCCGGACTCGAGCCGAGCGAACGTACGTACAATCAGGAGCGGTTCGTGCGCGACGACGCGTGCGTCATGTGCGCCACGGTCGCTTTCGGCATGGGCATCAATAAGTCCAACGTGCGCTACGTCGTACACTACGATTTGCCGAAGAACCTCGAAAGCTATTATCAAGAGACCGGCCGCGCCGGACGCGACGGTCTGCCCGCCGAATGCGTGCTCTTCTTTAGCGCGAGCGATGCCGCCAAGCAGCTCGGCTTTCTCGATGAAAAAGACGAGCACGAGCGGGCGCTCGCACTCGAAGGGCTGCGCAAGATGCAGCAGTACGCCGAGACCGCCGAGTGCCGGCGCTCCACGCTGCTCGCCCACTTCGGTGAGACGTTCCCGGCGGCCGAGTGCACGGGCTGCGATAATTGCTTGGCACCGCGCGCCCGCTTCGACGGGACGCTCGTCGCGCAGAAGTTTCTCTCAAACGTCGTACGGGTGCGGCAGGCCAGCGGATTCTCCGTCGGACTGAACCACCTCGTCGACGTGCTCGTCGGTCGCGAGACCGAGCGCGTCCGGGATTGGCGGCACGACGGGCTCACGACGTACGGCATCGGCAAGGATACGGCGCGGCCGCAGTGGCTCGCTATCGGGCGCGAACTCGTTCGGCTCGGCATGCTGCGCCAGACGCCGGGCTTGCGCAGCGTCCTCGAACTGACCGAAAGCGGCCGCCGCACGCTGCTCGATCGCAAGCCCGTCGTCCTCACCGCAGCGGCGCCCGGCGCTCCGGCCGCGCGCGCGACCAGCGAGGCGGTCCCGTGCGACGAGGCGCTTTTCGAAGAATTGCGGACCTTGCGCAAAGCGCTCGCCGATGCGCGCGACGTCCCGGCGTACGTTATCTTTCCCGATTCGACGCTGCGCGCGATGGCGCGTGACGTTCCACATACGCTCGAAGACCTGCGCCGCGTCCCCGGCGTCGGCGATAAGAAACTTGCCGATTACGGTGCGGCGTTTCTCGACGCGCTCGAGCGCTATGCGTCCGCCGCGGGAAACCGAGGCTCGAGCGCGTAGGCGGCCGGGATGACGACCTTCGCGGCGACCGACGGCGCCCGGCTTTCGTATACGGACCTCGGTCCGCGGGGCGGCATCCCGTTACTCTTTCTGCATGGGTGGCTCGCAGACGGCGGTATCTGGGCGCCGGTCACCGCACGGCTCGCACGGCATCATCGCACGATCGCCCTCGATCTGCGCGGCTTCGGTGAATCGAAGGACGCACCCGGGCCCTATCGCGTCGAGACGCTTGCCGACGACGTGAGCGCGCTCATCGCGGCGCTCGACCTCGATCCGCTCGTGGCGATCGGACATTCGATGGGCGCCGGTATCGCGCAACGCTTCGCGATCGACCGGCCCGATGCCGTCGAGGGGCTCGTGCTGGTGGCCCCCGTGCCGCCCGGCGGCATGCCGCTTTCCCCCGCCGCACTACAAATGTTTCGCGAGGTGCCGGGCGACGCGGCGAAGACGGCGGCCTGGCTTGGGAAGCTGACGTATCGCGAACCCACAAGCGCGGTCGTCGCGCTCATGCGTCGCGCCGCCGCAGCCGTGCGAACGGGCGTCGCGCTCGAGAGCCTCGCATCGTGGACGGCGCTCGATTTTGCCGCCGACGTCGCGACGATCGAAACACCGACCCTGGTACTCGCGCCCGCCCACGATCGTCCGATGACGCCGCAGCTCGCGCGGGAACGCGTCGCCGACTTGATCGAAGGCAGTCGCTTCGAAATCGTGCCGGACGCGGGGCACTACGTGCCGCTCGAGCGCCCCGAGGCCGTCGCCGAAGCGATCGAACGGTTCGTCATGGACTTATGAGCGGCGACGCCGCTGCGGAAGGGCTCCCGCACGTCCGCCTCACGCGCCCCCAGATCGTCCGGCTGAGCATCATCGCCGCCTTCGTCCTCTTCGCCGTGGCGCGCGTCGTGCCCGACGGCATCCGCCTCTTCGCGCCGCTCGGTGTGTTCGGCTACGTCAGCGATAGTAACGGCGTCGTCGTGCGCCTGCAGGAGCATCCCGGCTCCGGCTCCGATCGGCTCGAGCTCGGCGACCGCATCCGCATCGACCGCGTCAAGCCGTTCGATCGCAAGCCGGGCTTCGTCGGCTTGGGCTATTCGTACGACAATCGCACGCGCTATCTGCCGGTCGAACGGGGCGGCCGCGAACGCGTCCTCAAGCTCGTCGCGCGCAACGAGTCGCTGGCCAATCGCATCACCACGGCGCTACGCATCGTCATCTTCATCGTCGTGCTGTGCTTCGGGGCGCTGCTCTTCGCCATCCAGCCGAGCCTTGCGACCGGAGCGATTTTCGCCTACACGCTCGGCGGGGAATTCCCGACGACCTACGGCGATCTCGTGATTCCCAATCCCTGGCGGCAGATCCCCGAATGGATTGCTGCGACGCTCACCGGCGGCGCGCGGCCGGCGCTCGCCGTCTTCGCGGCATCGCTGATCGTTGCGGATCCGCGCACGAAACGGACGCTCGCGGTCGCCGGAGCGTTGCTGGCCTTGAGCCTCGGGACGCTGCATGCGTACGGTTTCCACCAGCTGGTCTATACGGGCACGCCGGCCCAACGCCTCGACGATCTCTACGCGCATCTCTCGAGCTTCATTACGGCCTTTACGATCTTCGCGTTCGCATGGGCCTTCGCGCGGGCCCGCGGGCGCGAGCGCCAACGCATCGGCTGGATCGCGGCCGCGTTCGCATTCGCGAGCGTCGCGCGCCTGGCCGCCGACGCGTTCTACCCAGCGAAAATTCCGCCGTGGGCCAACGGCACGCTGCTTACGATCGCCGTGCTGCCGATCTTGGTCGTCTGGATCGCCGTCGTGCGCGACCGGCTCTTCGACGTCGATTTCGTCGTCAGCCGCGCCGTCGTCTACGTCGCGCTGACGGCCGGCGTGATCGGCACGATCACGATCGTCGAGGAAGTCGGGACGCTGATCTTTTACAACCAAAGCGATCTTTCGTACGGCATCCTGATCGCCATCTCGATGGTCATCGGCGCCTTTACCGGGCGCCTGCGAAAACCGATCGAACGTTTCGTCGATCGCTTCATCTTTCGCGAGCGACGCGCGCAGCGCAAGGCGCTCGAACTCATCGCCGGCTACATCCTCGATGCCGAAACGGTCGAAGACGTCTACCGCGCGTTGCTCGAGGATGCCACGCACGCCCTCGATCTGTCGTTTGCCGGCATCTTGGTGAGCGCGTCCGACGGCAGTTTTTCACTCGGCCGCGGGTACGCGTGGCCCCCGGATTGCGTCGTGCGCCTCAAGCCGACCGACGGCCTCATCGCCGCGATCGCCCGCTCGCGCAGCGCCCTCACCTTTACCGGCAAGGAGACCTCGCTCATCGAGCGCGCGCTGCCGGGGGAGCGGCTCACCTTCGCCGCACCGCTTTTCGTCGATCGGACGGTCGATGCGATCGTCGTCTACGGACGCAACGTCAGCGGGCTCGACCTCGACCCCGACGAGCGTGAGCAACTCGTGCGCCTCGTCGCTCACGCCTCGATCGCTCTCGGCGCGATCGAACTCAGCAAATTGCGCGCGCTCGTACGCACGTCGGCGCTGGAGGTACCGGCAACGAGCTAAACTGTCGACCTGCCGCCACTTGACGAGTGCATCCGTCTCGGATATAACCGTAGCGGATGCAACCGTTCCGGAGGTAAGATGGCCGACGTTCATAGCAACGAAGCGCTGCCGCTGGGGATCGCGACGTTTCATATCCTGCTCGCGCTGGCCGGCGGCGACCGTCACGGCTACGCGATCGGCAAGGAAGTTGAAGAACAAACGGCCGGTGCGGTTAAGCTCGGGCCCGGCACGCTGTATCGCATCTTAAAGCAGTTGACGGACGATGCATGGATTGCGGATATCGACTCGCCGGACGACCAACGCGAGCGGCGCCGAACGTATCGTCTGACAGCGCGCGGCCGCGCGATCGCCCGGGCGGAAGCGCGCCGGCTCGACGAACTCGTACGGGTCGCTCGTGCGCGGCGTCTCTTGCCCGCGTGAGCCGTGCACTCGCTGCCATCTTCGGAGTCGTACTGAGCGCCTGTCCACGCGAATTTCGGCGCACGTCTGCAGCGTCTATGCGACGCAATTTTTTACAAGACGTGCGCGAGTGCAGCGGCCCGTCGGCGATGCTCGCGTACGCGCTGAACGCCTACGGCGACGTGCTCGCGACGGCGCTTGACGAACGGACGTCCGACTTCGGGCGCGATGCGATCTTCGCCATGCGGTCGGTCGCGAAGGCGCCGGGATTCGCCGTCGTCGTCATCGGCACGCTCGCCCTTGCGATCGGGGCCAATACGGCGGTCTTTAGCGTGCTGCGCGCCGTCGTCCTCGCACCGCTACCGTACGACAACGCCGATCGTATCGTGGCGCTACGCGGGCTCAAAGACGATCGGCCGTTCGCATTTTCACTGCCGGATTTTGCCGATCTCCATGCCGGTTCCAAACGCTTGCGGCGGCGGCCGTCAGCTACGGCGATCAACAGGTGGCGAGCGTTGCCGGCGAGCCGCTCTCCATCGCTCTCTCCACCGTCACGCTCGGCTACTTCGACGTGTTCGCGGTTGCGCCGCAACTCGGACGCTTTTTCAGCAACGCCGACGCGCGCGCCGGCGCGCCAAAAACGATCGTCATCGCAGAGCGCTTCTGGCGCACGCGCCTCGGTGCGAAACCGAATATCATCGGCTCGACACTGGCGTTTGACGACGCGCCGTATCGGGTGATCGGCATCGCGCCGGCGCGATTTTCGCCGCCAGGCATCGACATCACCGGCGCCGACGCATGGCGTGCAATCCCGGAGCGCGACGCGTCGAAAATATACTCGCGCGGCGCACATTACTTCAGCGGAATTGCGCGGTTGCGGCCGGGCGCATCGCTCGAGGGGACACGCGCGGAACTAGATACGCTCTTCGCCGCATTACGACTGCGCTATCCGGAGACCGATAAGCACTTCGGCGTCGGCACGACCAGCTTGATCGACGACGTTGTCGGCGACGTACGTCCGACGTCGCTCGCGATGTTGGCCGCGGTCGGCGGAGTGCTCGCCGTGCGACGCCGCGCATGTCGCCCTCCGCAACCTGGAGCACGGCTTTAAGGTCGCGTTCTTCGGCGATACGCGCGAGTTCCGCGCCGAGCGTCAGGCGTTGGCCGGTGTCGGCGGTAACGCTTTGAGCGACACCGGAACTGCCCGCGCGCACCACGAGGGTGTCGACGTGAGCGCGGTCGGCGGCGAGCGTCGCGGCGACGCGGTCGACAACCGCCTGCGCGGCGGCAACCTTCGCGTCCTCGAGCGCCGCATCCACGCCGATCTTTCGAGCAGCGATCTCGGCGAGCGCATGCGTTTCGTTCGCTTTGCTCGTCGCCTGGCGGTATTGCAGCGTGCCGATGAGACCATCGCGAATTAGGCTCGCATCGGTACGCGATTCTTCGCTCGCGCGTTCCGCTTCCGCCAGAGCGGAACGGTACGCGCCGGCGCGATCGAGACGCGCTGCGTTCGCTTCTTCACGCGCGCTACGGAGCTCGGCTCGCGCCGCGCCGAGCTGAGCGCGGGCGTCTTCGACGGCCGCGTCGAGATCGGGATTGCGCAGCACGGCGACGACCGTGCCGGCAGCGACGCGGCTGCCGGCGCGAATGGCGATGTCCGTGACGAGGCCTTCGGCGGTGGTCGCGACGACGTGGACGCGATCCGGCACGAGGGTACCCGCTGCGCGCACGCTGCGGACGAGCGTCCCGATTCGGGCGGAGTCGAAGACCACGCTGCTGCGCGCGATGATCGGCACCACAGGCCCGCCATGCATTAACGCCGGCAGCGCGAACGATGCGCCGCCGAGCAACGCGGCAACCCCGAGCGTCGGGACGAGGAAGCGTAAGCCGGCCGGTCGACGATGCGTTCGCACGATATCCACGCTAGTCGTACCGAAGGGCGACGACGGGGTCGACGCGCGTCGCTCGCCACGCCGGGATCAGCGCCGCAGCGAGTGCGGCCGACCCGACGAGCGTTACGACGATTGCAAACGTTCCGGGGTCCAGCGGCGCGATATCGTACAGCGTGATCGTCAGCGAGCGCGTAGCGATTGCCGCAAGGACGACGCCGAGCGCGATCCCAAGCGCCGCAACGCGCATCGCGCCAGCGACGACGGCCGCACGAATCGCTGTCGGTCGCGCGCCCAGCGCCATGCGGATGCCGAATTCGTGCGTCCGTTGCGACACTCCGTACGAAACCACCGCGAAGACGCCGGCCAGGGCCAGCGCGAGCGCGAGGGCCGCGAGCCCGGCGAGCGTTTGCATCGTGAGGCGCGCGCGCGCGGCGCTCCCGTGCACGAGTTCCTCCAGCGGTGCGACATCGGGACGCACCATACGCGGATCGACGTTCGCGATCGCTTTCACCATCGCGTCGTTCACGTCGATACCCGGGACGTGTTTCGCGAGCAAGACCGCGACGGGCATCGTCGACTGTGCGAGTGGCCGATAGATCGTGGGCGGAACCTCGGCGGCGTACGTATTGCGAGCGTCGGCCACGACGCCGACGATCGTCGGGGACGAAGTCTGACGCCTGCGCTGGTCGATGCTGCCGAATGAAAGTTGCGTTCCGAGCGCCACTCGACGGCGCAGATGGGCCCGTGTGAAAGCTTCGTTGACGATGGCGACTTCGGGTGCGCCGTGGCGGTCGCGTTCGGTAAAGCGGCGTCCGAGGCGCAGCGGGACCCCAAGCACGTCGAAATAGTTCTCGCCGACCGGATTCATGCGGGCCGCGGGCGCGTCGCCGGCTGCGACGGGGCGCCCGACGATTTGGAAGCTCTGGCTCCACTCGTTCGCGAGGATTGGGGCGCTAAAGCCCCAGGCTGCGCCGGTAACGCCCGGCATCGAACGCAGACGTGCGAGCGAACGCGAGTAAAAATCGTTCTGACCGGCTTCGAATCGATAGCGCATTCCCGAAAGCCGGATCGGACCGAGTGCGGTCACGTTCCGCGGCTCGAACCCGAGCGGCCGGCTCGTCAGCGCGCCATAGCTGCGGATGGTCAGTCCCGCCACGACGACGAGCGCGAGCGTACACGCGATCTCCAAGACGACGAGAGCCGCGCGGCCGCGCGCGCCCCGACTCGCATCCCCCGAGCGTCCCGTCGTCTGTAAGCCGGCGCAAAGATCTCGTCGCGATAGCGATAGCGCGGGAACGAGACCGGCAGCGAACGTCACGGCGGCGACGACCGCGAGCGTGTACGCAAGCGTTACGGCATCTACCCGGACGTCTTCGACGCGCGGAATGCCGCTCGGCTGCGAACCCAAGAACGCCGCGACGGCAACGTACGCGATGCCCGTGCCGAGCGTTCCCCCCGCGACGGCGAAGACGAAGGCTTCGGTCAGCAGTTGAGCGACGACACGCCGGCGCGACGCTCCCAGCGCGAGCCGTACGACGAGCTCGCGTTCGCGTACGCTCGCGCGGCCGAGTAAGAGATTGGCGACGTTCGCACAGGCGACCGGGCATGCGCGTCGCCCTCGATACCAACGGTTCCGGCACGCTTGCCGGGCACGTCGCGCGGGTGGCACCGGTCGCGGTCAATGGCAGCGTCGCAGTGGACGTGGCACTCGACCGCGTGCGGCCGGGCATTCGCTCGGCGCAAAATGTCGACGGTACGATCGAACTCTTGCGCCTGCATCGCGCGCTAACGATCGCACGACCGGCAGGCGCGGCAGACGGAACCACGATCGACCTCTTTTGCCTCGCGCCCGGCGGTACGCGAGCGTTGCGGACGCGCGTGCGGCTCGGCATGGGTGCTCTCGATCGCGTCGAGGTCGTTTCCGGCCTCGCCGCCGGCAGTACCGTCATCGTCTCCGACACGTCTGCGTTCGACCACGCCGCCGAACTTCGCCTCGCATCGCTTTAGGAGACTCGCATGCTCGTCGAACTCAATGCCGTTGCCAAGATCTATCGTACCGCCGACGTAGAGACCCATGCGCTCCGAAATATCGCCTTCCAGATCGCGCGGGGCGAATACATCGCGATCGAAGGTCCATCGGGATGCGGTAAATCGACGCTGCTCGCGATCCTCGGCCTGCTCGATACGCCGACGTCGGGGTCGTACCGCTTGAACGGAACGTTCGTTGACGGCCTCGGCACGGCCGAGCGCGCTCGCATCCGCAATCGCGAAATCGGTTTCGTTTTCCAAAATTTCAATCTTATCGGCGACCTCACGGTTGCGGAAAACGTCGAGTTGCCGCTCACGTATCGCGGGCTCTCGCACGCGGAGCGTCGGCGCCGCGTGGCCGAGGCGCTCGAACGCGTCGCGATCGCACACCGCGCACGGCACGTGCCGGCGCAGCTCTCCGGCGGCCAGCAGCAACGCGTCGCCGTGGCGCGGGCGATCGCGGGCGAACCGGCTATCTTACTCGCAGACGAACCGACGGGCAACCTCGATACGGTCAACGGCGAACTAGTCATGGATCTGCTCGCCGGTTTGCACCGCGCCGGATCGACGATCGTGATGGTCACTCACGACCGCGGTTTCCATCGCTACGCGGACCGGACGATCGCGCTCCTGGATGGCGCGATCGTCCCGGCGTCCGCCACGAAGCCAGACGCCGCCAAAACCCTCACCGCATAATCGCCAGCGGCTAGTGGCCGCGACGAAGCGCAGGGGCTAGTGGCCAACGCCTTGATAGCGGTTGAGGCCGATGCGCCAAAAGCCGTACGCGAACGCGACGAAGACGGCACCGATCAGCGGCGCGAAGAGTCCGGCGGCGGCCGGCAGACCGAATGCGGCGTCGCTCTTTTGTAAGAAATACGCCGCTGGAAAATAGTTCATAAATGCGAACGGTAAGACGAACGTGATGAGCAGGCGCACGCTGCGCGAATAGATGCCGATCGGGTAACGGGTGAATTCCGCTTCGAGCTGCAGCGCGATCCAACGCAGCGCATCGACGCGCACGAACCAAAAGGCCAGCGTCGCGATGATGAGGTTGATCGCCAGATCGATCAGCGCCCCGCCGATCACGACGAGCGGAACGAAGACGACGAAGACCGCATCGACGCGTACGCCGCTGTACCACGTCGCCACGCCGAAATAGAGGATCGCGAGCATCAGTTCGTCGGGGAAGATTTGGCCCGGCGTCGCGACCGTTGCGAAGAGCGCGTCGAGCGGGCGGATCAGCGTACGATCGAACGAGCCTTCGCGGATGTGATCGGGGATATCGCTCACGGCCGAAAAGAGCGTATTGTGCAGCGCGTGGGCGAGCATCCACAGCGCGTAGAGAAACGCCATCTGCCGGAAATTCCAGCCGTTCATCGACGGAAACTGGTGCAGCACGATGTAGAGCGTCGCGACGGCCGAGCCGTGGTAGATCACCATGAATCCCAGCCACAGCAGAAAGTTTTCGCGATACTCGAGCGTGGTCAGGATGTTGATGCGCCAGTATTCGCGATAGACGCCGGTCATGCGCCGCAGCTTAGCCACCCTGCACCACGATCCGTTTCGCACCCGCGTGCCAGATGGCGGCCGCGACCGCTCCCAAAATCGCCAGCCACAGCACCTGGGTTCCGAGCGCGGCGAGATACCGGTCCGGGCGGAGCACGCCGACGTATATCAGCAGCGGCGTGGAAAACATCGCCGCGAACGGCGTCGCATAAACGAACGGCTGGAGAAACGCCGGAAAAAGTACGAGCGGCACGAGTTCGCCGCCGAGCAGACCCGTGAGCCACGTGACGATCATCTGCACGGCCGAAATCTCGAGGGTCCAAAAGGCCGTACAATTCAAGATGAAGTTGATGCAAAAGCCGATGAGGTATCCAAGCAGAAAGCTGATACCGAAGACGGCGAGCCCAGTTAGCGACGGCACGTCGACGTGGACGATCAAGAGCGCGAGCGCGAGCGACGGCACGATGAGGAGCCCGTGGAAGAGTACCTCGCCCGTGCCGTCGGCGAAGTAGTAGAGCGGGACGCTGATCGGTTTCATGAAATCGGTCGCGATGCTGCCGTCGTGCAAGCGCTCGTGCAAGGCGCGCGTCTGATCGATATCCATTACGAGCCCCATCAGCAGCGCGACGGTCGAGTACGTCACGATCGCATGCAGGGGCAGATCGCGCGGCGCGGCGTTATGCGCGTACAGCGCCACCCACACCATGCGCAAGAGATACACGCGTACGAGCACGGATGCGATGTTGGTGAAAACGTCGAAGCGATAGGTCGCCTCGCGGGCCATGGCACGCTTCGCGAATTCGATATAGGGTTCGAGCCGAAACGGCCGCCGGACGACCGCGCTCACGCGGGCCGCTCGTAGCCGTCGGTATAGATGCGGCGTACGATCGTTTCGATATCGGGTTCGATGATCGCGATGTCGGTGATGCGATAGCGTTCGGTGACGCGCCGGACGAGCGCCTCGGCAGAAATCGTGCGACGGTCGAAGCGGAACTGCACGCTATGCCCCTCGCGCGCTACGACGGTCGCGCCGTCGACGGCGACCTCCGCCGCATCTTCGAACAGGTTGACGACGAGCGTACGGTGCGTACCGTATTCTTCGCGTAGCCGCGAGAGCGGGCCGTCGTAGATGACGGTGCCCTCGTCGATGAGGATGATCCGGCGCGAGAGCCGCTCCACGTCGGCGAGGTCGTGCGTCGTGAGGATGACGGTCGTCCCCCGCTCGCGGTTGATCTCGGCGATGAAATCGCGGATCGCCTCCTTCGCGATGGCGTCGAGTCCGATCGTCGGCTCGTCGAGATAGACCACTTGGGGATCGTGCAGCATCGCCGCGGCGAAGTCGCCGCGCATCCGTTCCCCAAGTGAGAGTTGGCGGACGGGCGTTCCCATGAATCGTTCCAGATCGAGGATCGCAGAGAAATGCGCGAGATTCTCGCGATAGCGTCCCCGCGGGACGTCGTAGATCGAGCGCAGCAATTCGAACGATTCGCGTAACGGCAGATCCCAATACAGCTGGCTGCGTTGCCCGAAAACGACCCCGATATTCTGCGCGTTGGTCTGCCGGTCGCGCGACGGCACGATGCCTGCGACGCGCAATTCTCCGGAGCTCGGCACGAGAATGCCGGTGAGCATCTTGATCGTGGTGGATTTTCCGGCGCCGTTGGGACCGATGTAGCCGACGAGGTCGCCCGGTTCGAGCGCGAAGCTCACGCTTTCGACCGCGACCTTTTCCTCGAACGTTCTGGAGAAAAGCGAGGCGACCGCGCCGCCGAGTCCGGGCTGGCGCACGATCGAGCGGAAGACTTTACGGAGCTCGACGGTCTCGATGATGGCCACGGTGCGTCGTCATTCTTCGACGCGGCTGAGAAGCATTGTGCAATGATTTCTTGACGAGGCCACCGGGCAGGCGACCGTCACTCGAAAAAGGGCAGGTCCGGGAAGGAACGGAACTCGGAATTATCGACACGCGTTGATATGAGCGAGTGCCATCCTCTGGTGCTCGAATGCCGGAAGAAACGGGGGTGAGATCACATGGCAGCCAAGAAGAAAGTCGCAAAGAAAAAGACCGCGAAGAAAGCAAAGAAGTAAATCGCTTTCCGCGTTCCCACGCGAATTCGAATTTATAACGAAATCATAATGAGAAGACGTGGCCGGTTTCGGCCGCGTTTTCTTCTTTTCGGGAATAGACCCGCTCGTGACCGTCGTTCAATTTACCGATACGCACATCGTCGGGTACGGGCAAACGCACGTCGGCCGGGATACGGCCGCCTATCTCGCCTACGCGGTCGCGGCCGCGAACGAACTCGCTCCTGCGCCGGCCTACGTCGTCGTGACGGGCGATTTAGTCGACACAGGGTCGCCCGCCGAATACGAGCGCTTTCGCGATATCATGGCGCGGCTGCGCGTCCCCTATTACGTCATTCCCGGCAACCACGACGACCGCGACCGCCTGCGCGACGTGCTCGATCCCGCGACCTTCGGCGCTTCGCGCGAGACCACGATCCGGTTCACCGTCGACGACGCGCCGATCCGGTTCGTCGGGCTGGATGCGAATCGGCCGCGCCCGTCGCCGGGCGCGACGCTAGACGCGGCCGCCCTCGCTTGGCTCGAGGCGACGCTAGATGCGGTTGCGGACCGGCCCACGATCGTGGGAGTCCACCAGCCGCCATTTCGCACCGGGCTCCATTATCTCGACGTCTTCGGCTTCCGCGGCAGCGGGACGCTACGCGCTCTCGTGGACCGGCATCGCAACGTCGGACGCGTCATCAGCGGACATATTCACTGTCATAAACGCCGGCGCTGGGCGCACGCCCTCGCGTGTAGCGCGCCGAGCACCGCGCCGCAAATCGTGCCGCAGCTTTTCATGGATGGCCGCATCGTCGGCCTGCGCCGCGAACGGCCGAGCTTCGCCGTACACGCCTGGGATGCCGAAAGCGGCTTCACGACGACGCTCCACCGGCGGGTAGACAACGGCGTTTACGCGATCGAAGTTATTGGTATGAAGTGATACAGACGGCCCGGTCCTACATCGCTTACGCTTGAACGTGAGAGAGTCGACTTGGCGGTAGTTCGTCGTATCGACTACCAAGCCCCATGTACCGCATCTGCTGAGGCTGTTTCGAGCCGATGGAGCAGCGTTGATCGAGCGACAGGAATTTCACACCTTGACCGATAGCGAGCGCGCGTAGACGTTTATGCAGCCCAAAGTTTCGCACATCTCCAGAAATCACACCACGCCGGTTAGTGAGCCGCTAAACCAGTACCGGCGCCTCATCGAAAGCCTGACGGATTATGCGATTTTCGCGCTCTCGGTCGATGGCCGCATCGTAAGCTGGAATTCGGGCGCGAAACAGACCTACGGATACGACGAACACGAGGTCCTCGGCAAGTCGTATTCGTTGATCTTCACTCCGGAAGATATCGCACTCGGGCGCCCGGAATCGGAGTTGAAGAACGCTTTGGCGAAAGGGAAAGCCTCGGTCGAAGGATGGCACGTGCGCAAAGACGCGAGCCGCTTTTGGTGTACCGACACGGTGCAGCAACTATGCGATGCCGATGGGACCGTTACGGGCTTTACCAAAATCGTGCGGGATTCGACCGACCGCTACACCGCGGACGAGCAGTTACGCGAAAGCGAAGAGCGGCTTCGCCTGCTCGTCGAGAGCGTCACCGACTTCGCGATCTTTTCCATCGATCTAGACGGCTTGATCCGGCAATGGAATTCGGGTGCGGGACTGATCTTCGGCTACCGTGAAGCCGAGGTCCTCGGCAAGCACTTCTCCCTCATTTACCCCGCCGAATCCGTCGCTCGCGGGGTTCCCGCTGCAGAATTCGCCACGGCGGCGAAAACGGGACAGGCTTCCGGCGAAGGCTGGCAGGTACGTCGCGGCGGCGCTCGCTTCTATGCGAGCACCCAGATGACCCAGCTCAAAGCCGGCGCCGATGGCCGGCCGCGCGGCTTCGTCAGAATCGCGCACGATATTACGTCGCGCAACGAAACGGACGACACGATCAAGCGGCAAGCGTTCTACGACGAACTCACGCAACTGCCGAACCGGGTCTTCTTCAGCGACTGCTTACGCCGCGCCATCGCCCACGCGAAACGGCGCCCGCAAGAGCGATTCGCCGTCATCTTCATCGATTTGGATCGCTTCAAAAATATCAACGATAGCCTCGGCCACGTGACGGCGGACGGTTTGCTCGTGCACGTCGCGCGTACGCTGGAACACTGCGTGCGGCCCGAAGACGTCGTCGCCCGCCTCGGCGGCGATGAATTTACCATCCTCCTCTCCGACATACGGTCCGTCGAAGACGCCAACCGTGTGGCCGCCCGCATTCACGCGGCGTTACAGACGCCGATCTATCTCGACGGGTTCGAAGTCTGTACCACGGCGAGCATGGGCATCGCCGTCGGTTCGTCGACGTACGACAAAGCCGAACAAGTTTTACGCGACGCGGATACGGCGATGTACGAGGCCAAAGGGCGCGGCCGGGCCCGGCACGTGATCTTCGATTCCGAGATGCACGATCGCGCGGTCGGCTTGCTACGGCTGCACATGGACCTGCGCCGGGCGATCGCACGAGAAGAATTCTACATCGAGTATCAGCCGATCGTAGCCCTCGAACGCGGTCAAGTCGTCGGTTTCGAAGCGTTGGTTCGCTGGAATCATCCCGACCGCGGCCACCTGCCGCCCTGTGACTTTATCGGCGAAGCTGAAAACATCGGGCTCATCATCCAAATCGACCACTGGGTATTGCACGAAGCGTGCCGTCAGCTTCGCGCGTGGCAAGTCCAATACGACGATCCCACGTTGACCATGAGCGTCAACGTATCGAGCAAACATTTCACGAACGAAGAACTGCTCGCCGAGATTCGCAGCGCGCTACAGCACAATCACTTGACGGCCCGAAGCCTTAAATTAGAAATCACGGAAACGGTCCTGATGGAGAACTTCGAGGCGACCGCACGGACGATCGCGCAAGTCGGCGAACTCGGTGTCGAACTGTACATCGACGATTTTGGCACCGGCTACTCGTCGCTGAGCTATTTAGCCCGACTCCCCTTGAAGCTGCTCAAAGTCGATCGCTCGTTCGTCAATAAAATTTCATCGGATTCGCGCAGCGTCGAGATCGCGCGCACCATCGTGGCGCTCGCTCACAACCTCGGCCTCAAGGCTCTCGCGGAAGGCATCGAAAACGAGGAACAGGTCGCGAAGTTTCGCATGCTCGGCTGCGAATTCGGCCAAGGTTTCTGGTTCTCGCCGCCGGTCGCCCCCGATACCGCGCAGAGCTTCGTCGGTCACTGCCTGCCCCGGCACGCCGAAATGTTGCGCGCCTGACGACGCGCCAGCGCGCGCATGGGGACGCCATGTGAGTTCTGCTGTGAGCGTCGAGCTGATCGCGAACTGTCCGTTCTCGCTCTCGGTGGATCTGGCGCACGAAATTTTCCCCGCGTTGGAAAGTTCGCGCGGAGGGGTCGGCATCGGCGTATTGCGGCATCGCCTGGCCGTGCGCTTTCAGCGCGGCCGCGATGCCACCGACGTCGGGCGCTCGCACGACGAAATGTCCTTCGACTGGAACGCCCACTCGCGGTGGCTTCCAAATTTCAACGGCACGTTGCGCTTTCGTATCGAATCGTCGCAAACGCGCATTGTCCTCAGCGGTGGTTACGTGCCGCCTTTCGGACCGCTCGGCGCAGCGTTCGACCGCGTCGTCGGGAACCGGTTGGCGCTCGCCACGGCTCGCGATCTCGTGGATCGTGTAGCGCGCGCGCTCGAAGCACGCTGGGCTGCAGAAAGACGATCCGGTCAGCGGTGCGCCGCGCCGACGCGGGCGAGAAAGGCCGTGACCGCATCCCAATTTTCGCTCGCTCCGCCGGCGTCACGATCGTCGCGTAAGGTCGAGGCACCGTGGATGCCGATGTGCGGAACGAAACGTTCTTTGAGCGTCGACGCGGCGGCATCGACGATCTCTCGAGCCTGGCGCTCTTCGACCGGGTCGCTTGCCGAATCCACGAAGATCGGCACGCGCACGTTTCGCGCCGCGTCGCGGACGAAGCGCTTGTCGTCGAAATATTCGCCGGGCGAGAACGCGATGACCGCGGCGATCTCGTGCGGATGGCGTGCGGCGAGGGCGAAGACGAGCGATGCGGAGTAGCTGCTGCCCCAGGCGTAGACGGGGGCGTTCGGATACGTATGCCGCGCCCACGCAAGCGCAGCTTCCATATCGCGCAGAACGTCGAGGTACGGAGCGCTGCGGCCCAAGCGCTGCACCGTCGCATTCGGCGGCGAAAACAGGTCGCCGCCCGAACGCTGATCGATCGCGAGCGCGTTGTACCCGAGCGTTACGAGCCTTGGGGCGATCGGCGCATATTCGCTTTTTCCCGAACCCGCTTGATGGAACAACAAGATGACCGGTGCGGTCGCCGAGGACGAGCGATACGCGTCCGCGGCGAGCGTTACGCCGTCGCTCGTAATCAGCGTGGCGGGTAGCGGCGGCGGCACGGGCAGCTTCGGCACGAGGCCCATCCCGGCCGCGAGAACGAGCGCGCGAATCATCGTGAGCGCTTCGGCCTCGCCCCGCGGCTATCCGGTATCGGCAGGGCCGCTCGGCGTTAGCCGACGTTGAACGTGAGGATTTCTGGATTCGGCGCGGTCGCCGGAGCGCGAGTCAGCCGCAGCGATGGGGTTTCCACTGCGGTCGAAGCGGCGTTGCCGCCGGCGACGCTCAGGCGGGCCACGAGCGCGGCGGGCGCGGGCGACGATTGGCCGGCAGTTTCCTGCGCTTCGTCTTCGACGGCCGCGGCGGCATGGGCGAGCAGCGAGAGCGCGGTTGCGATCAGATCCAGCCGGCGCCGGACGCCGGGCTCGCCGATGGGCTCGTATAGAAGGCCGGCGCGCTTCATATCGCCCGAGACGTCGATCTCCACGATGCGCGCGACGTCATCGAACGCACTTGGAATTGAGACGGAGTGGCTGAAGCGGCCCGACCGTTGGACTGCGAGCCGCATCCGCGTGCCTTCGAAAAACGCCAGGGTGATGGCGAGATCGCCGTGCGCTTTGCTGCCCTCCGCCGAGATTTCGGCGAGGCGGACGTTTGCGATCGGATCGAGCGTTTCGAAAAAGTCGCCGAGGAGCTCGCGCAACACGCCGCGGACGCGCAAGAGCTGTTCGATGCGGCTCGACCGCAGGTCCAGGAGCCGCTGCCGGGCGGCGAGCAAGCGCGCGAACTCGTTGGTTACTTCTGGGGACATACGAGGGGTTTCGGAAGATCGTGCGCCGCGTACCCGGTTTGCCCGCGACGTTACGCCGTACTGTGATGCCCGTCACCCGCCGGCTCCGCGGCGTCGCCCGCTATCGTACGAAGATCGTCGGCATCGAGAGCGAGCGTCGCGGCACGAGCGACGCCGTCGACTTGATCTGCCGTGCGGGCGCCGACGATGGCACCGCTCACGACGGAATCGCGCAGCGTCCACGCGATGGCGACTTCCCCCGGCGAGCGGCCGTAACGCGCGCCGACTTCGCGCAGACGTTCGACGAGGGCGAGGTTGCGCGAGAGATTCGGCTCTTTGAATTCGGCATTGCGCGAACGCCAATCCGTCGCCGGCAACGCGCGAGCGCGCTCCGCCGTCATCGCGCCCGTCAGTAAACCGGATTGCATCGGCGAGTAGACGATGACGCCGATCTTCCACTCACGGCAGTACGTGGCCAGACCCCGTTCGAATTCCGCGCGAACGAGCGAATAGGGCGGCTGCAGCGTTTCGACGGGCGCCGTGCGGCGCGCGCGCTCGAGTTCGGGAATTGCGAAATTCGAGACGCCGATATGGCGAACTTTTCCGGCAGCGAGCAGCTCCGCAAGCGCCGCCCAGCCTTCGTCGATATCGGCGAGCGCGTCGGTCGGCCAATGAATCTGATAGAGATCGATCGCGTCGACGCGCAATCGCCGTAAGCTCGCCTCGCACTCCGCAAGGATCGACGCACGGGAAAGGTCTTCACGCGTTCCACCGTCGCCCGCATCCGAAGCGACGAGTCCGCATTTCGTAAAGATCAAGGGTGGTTCGGCCATGCCGTGCAACGCGCGCGCCACGACCTCTTCTGAGTGTCCGAAGCCGTAGGCCGCCGCGGTATCGATCCAATTCATGCCGCGTTCGAGCGCGCGGTGGATGGCGGCGATGGAATCGGTATCGTCTTGCGGCCCCCAGCCGAACTTCCAGGCATCGCCGCCGATCGCCCACGCTCCGAAGCCGAGCGGGGTGATCTTCATGTCGGTCGTGCCGAAATCGCGCGTCGCCATCGTCTTTTCCATGAGGCCAGCTTTACCCGCGTACCAGCGGTAACCCCGCGCGATCGAAATCCGCGCCCGTCATCCAGCGAATGAAAAGCCGGTAGCTACCGAAGCCGGCTTTTACGTGATTGGATTTTAAATAACCGTCGTAAGCCACGCGCTGTGCGCGTTCCACCGCCGGGTTGACGTTCTTGACGTAGCGCGCTCGGATGGCGACGATATCGTCGTAGGCGGTCTTGCCCATGCGATGGGTCATGCGAACGTCGGGCGGCAAGTTGAACCACACGAGCAGCCAGCCCGAATATTCCAGCAGCGGATCGCGTGCCGTCGTACACGCGATGACGGCGATGAAATTCGCTTCCGCTTCATCGTTGAAGCCTGCGATGTGCGCCCATTCGTGCGCGTAGATGGCCGGCCGCTGAAACGGAAAGGCCGACGCGTCGAGATTGACCTCGTGCGTCCACGGGTCGGTGAAGCCGCTCGTGGCCGAGAGCTGCATCATCGGCTGGAAGAACGTCGGTTTGACGCGCGGCGGTGCGAAGTCGCTGCGATCGCCCAGGCGTCTGATCGTCGCCGCAAACGTCGGCTCGAGGCGCCGCGCGAAGGTCGCGTCGTCGAGCGATTCCCGGTGCGCGCGATCGGCCAGCGCCGAGAGACGATCGATCGCGCGGTCCGCAAAGGCGGCGACGGAATCTTCATCGGTCCGCTCGTTATGGAACGCAATTTTTTCCGCGAGCGGTCGACGCGAATAATCGTACGCCCACGATGCGACGAACCACACGAAGATGGCGCACCCGATAGCGGCGGTGCGCACGACGACGCGTAACGACGTCGCTAAGCGCCCTCCACGCGAGCGGCGGGCGTTCACGATCCAATAACGCACGAGCAGCGTCACCGCCATGACGAAGAGCAGATCGCCGAGGCAGAACGGCAGGGGAGCCGTCAGCGCGCGCACGGACCGATCGATCGCCGGATACGCGCCATTGGCGTAGTGCTGCTCGATCCACGCCGCACTTGGCACGGCCGCCCGTACGGCAAGTGCAGCCCCGATGGCGACGACGTCGAAAACATGATCTCGTACCTGCACGCTCGCGCCAACGTTTGTGGGGACCTGTCGCTTACCTTTCGAAGGCGCCCACGTGCTCTTTGCCGCCGTCGTCATACCGATCGTCCGGTACCCGCAGCCCGCCATCGTTGTGATTCGCCGCGCGGCGCATCTCCGGCGCAATCCGGGCCAAATCGCGTTTCCCGGCGGCCTCATCGATCCCGGCGACGCCGACCATCGCGCTGCGGCACTGCGAGAGTTCGAAGAAGAACTCGGCGTCGGCCGCGACCGCGTGCGCATCGTCGACCGCCTCGACGACGTCGTGACGCTCTCGCTTTCCGTCACGGTGACGCCGTACGTCGGCTTCCTCGAGCCGCCCGTCGACTTCGCGCACGATGACGCGGAAACGGCGAGCGTGCACGAGATTCCGCTTGGGGACCTCTACGAGCCAGGCGCGCTCCATCGCGGCGTGGAGCGGGTCGAGCGCGACGGAACGGCTTTCGACGTGCCGAGTTGGCTCTTCGACCACGGGGAGCTTCACGTGTGGGGCGCAACGGCGCGCATGCTCGCCTTGTTTGTCGCGCGCTATCCCGATCCGAGCGCCGTCATCGCGAGCCAGTAGGGGTTAACCTCTAAGAAATCGTGGTAAGAACCAGGCAGAGCGATCGATGCACGATTGCGAGATGGAGGAAAGTCGTGGCTGGAATTCTTTGGGCGATTATCACCGTACTGTTCGTTTTTTGGGTGCTCGGTTTCGCGCTGCACTTCGGCGGCGGCCTGATTCACTTGCTGTTGATCGTCATCGCCGTCATGGTCGTGATCAATCTCATGACGGGACGCGGCGCTCGCGTATAGCCCTTCAACCGATAAAGAAAAGGCGCGACCGTCACCGGTCGCGCCTTTTTTATGCCGTCTGGGCTGCCGGGGCATAGACGGTGGGCGAGTGGAGTAGCCAGTCTTCAAATTCGGCCCACGGCATCGGCCGGGCAAAGAGATAGCCGGTCGCATAGCGGCATCCGCTTTCATTAAGCCAGGCGGCTTGAAGCGGTGACTCTATGCCCTCGGCCAGTACCTCACACTTTAAGGAATCGCCGAGCGCGACGATGGCTTTGACGATACCGCGATCGTCGGAATCCGCCGGTAAGCCGTCGACGAACGTTTTGTCGATTTTGATGACGTCGATCGGAATTTCTTCAGATACGTAAGCGACGAGTAATGGGTTCCGAAGTGGTCGAGCAAGACGAGCAGCCCGGCCGCCTTACATTCCTCGAGCAAGGCCAGCGCGCGATCGGGATCGCCGAGTGCCGCACTTTCCGTAATCTCGGATACCGAGCAGATGCGCCGGGGTTCCCGTCTCGCTAAGAGCCTGGCGCACTTGAGCGATGAACGAGACATGGCTACCTGCCGTCCGGAAACGTTGAGTGAGATGTAGCAGTCCGCGAATCCGAGCTCCGGAAGGCGGCCCGCCTGCCGCGCGCCCGCCTGAAGAATCCAAGCGCCGATCGGTACGATAAGCCCGGTCTCTTCTGCGACACCGATGAACTCGTTCGGGAAGACGAGCCCGCGCGTCGGGTGATTTCAGCGGATGAGCGCCTCCGCCGACACGAACGCGCCGGATTGGAGGTCGACGACGGGTTGAACATAGAGCTCGAATTCATCGTGTTCTAAGGCGTGCCTGAGGTCGTTCTCCAGACGCAAACGCTCGACGGCCGCTATTGCGTCCGAGATCTTTGCGCGGTACATCGCGGTATCCGCATTGCGAAGGAGCTGATCGGGTTCTGCACCGTCGGCCGGATAGACGCTCACGCCCTTACTCGTCGTGACGTGAAGCGATTGCCCGTCTATCGAAAAAGGCTCCTCGAACGATTACATGATGCTGCCGACGAGCGCCGTCACACCGTCGGCTCGGGAGACATTGGCCACGACGACGAACTCGTCGCCGCCGATTCGGGCGACGGTGTCTTCGGCTCGAACGCTGCAGCCGATCCGGCGCGCGACCGCTTTGAGCAGCTCGTCGCCGGCGCCATGGCCGAGCGTGTCGTTCGTGCGCTTGAAACGGTCGAGATCGAGAAAGAAAATCGCTACCTGTTCGCCTTTACGCTGCGCTCCGCGCGCCGAATGCAGCAAAAGATTCTCGATGGTGCGTTTGCAGCCGTAAAGTTTCTGGGAAAATGGGGGGAGTGCCGACCTCGGCACGGTTGCTTGTCGCTAAACGTATGAAATTTCTGCTCGGGACGTCTGCGTTATTCTATACATTGAAACGCTATTCACGGGCGACTTACGGCGTGTCTAGAACTATCGTCTGTCGATCGCGAAACGTGTAACGTCATCGTTTAGCCGTGCGAAGAACGCCACGGCGTCACGACGACGAATGCGAATTTCTTAAAAGTGTGCCGGATCACGTGAGATCGCGCGCGCCTAGGTTCAGCACCATACGACCTCCGATTCGCCCACCGCTACGCTTAGACGCGTTCGTTTCAGAAGCGTTTGGGGCGCGCGGACCCACACCGTCGGCGCCGTCAGCGGAAGGCGCCCGCCGGGCCGCAGAGCCGCTTCGCTTGCCCGCACACTGGGTATGGCCCGCGATATGCGAGCAAGCGTCGTCATCAACGTGCGGTCCAGCCGCAGCAAGCGAGCCATCGGAGAGCTGCCGGCTATGGTCGCCGCGCGAGGCATCGACGTCGACCGTTTCGAGGTGGCCGAGGACGAAGCCGCGCTTCGAAAGCGCGTTAAGAAGAACGTCAAAGACGGTGCTTCCCTCGTGATTGTCGGCGGCGGCGACGGAGCAATGACAGTCGCAGCCGACGTGCTCGCTCACGCAAAGTGTGCGCTCGGCGTGCTTCCGCTCGGGACGGGAAACAGTTTCGCTTTGACGCTCGGCATCTCCGATAAGCTCGAGACCGCGCTCGACGTCATCGTCGCGCACCGCGTCGTGAAGATCGATCTCGGGACGGTCAATGGGACGCATTTCGCGAATTTCGCGACGATCGGTCTCTCCGCGGAAATCGCCGACCGGGCGCCCCACGCGCTCAAAAAGCTCATCGGCCCGGCCGCTTACGCGGTCGGCGGCGTCGGGCCGTTTTTCACGCACCAGCCGTTCCGCGCGAAGATTCGACACGATACCGGCCGCAGCGAGCTGCGCACGCAGCAGATCGTCATCGCGAGTGGTCGGTTTTTCGGACGGCAACCCGTTACGCCCGATGCATCGATCGTGGACCGCCGCTTGAGTCTCTTCACGAGCACGGGCATCACGCATCTTGAAGTCGCGCGCATGTACGTCGCATTCGGGCTTGGATTTCAGACCCGCTTACCGGACGCCATCGCCTTCTCGTCTAAGGAGATCGTTGTGAAGACATCTCCGAAGCAACTCCTGAACATCGACGGTCAGACTCTGGGCAAGACGCCCGCTCGTTTCGGCGTCGCGCCACGCGCGCTACGCGTCTGCGTCCCCGCGGGGTTCGACGATGCGAGCGATTAGTACGCTCGAGGCCCGCTATTGGGCTCTGGCCGTCGTCGCCTTCGTACTCTTCGCAATCCTCGGTTCGCTCGTCTCGTCGCGGCCACCGAGCGCGATCGATCTGGCCGGCGCGACGCTGCGCGGCGAAGCCCCGCAGGTCGCGTCTTTTTTCACCGCCCTGGGGCGCAACCTCGGGATCATCGTGGTCGCGGCTCTTGCGGCCGCGATAGCGCTCATCGTTCGGGCGAATCCGCTGCCGGTTCTCGGCGTTTTGATCGCGCAGGTGCTCTCGCAAGCCGTCGTCGCCGCGGTCAAGCCGCTCTTCCATCGCCTGCGTCCGGACCACTGGCTGCTCTATCGCGAAACCGACCTGTCGTTTCCGAGCGGTCATGCGACGACGTCGATCGTCTTCTTCCTTTCGCTCGCGCTCCTCGCGCAACGTTTGCCGAACGTCTCCCGTCCCGTCGCTGCGACCCTCACGACGCTCGCCGCAATATGCGTCGTCGCGATCCCGTGGTCGCGACTGGCGCTCGGCGCACATTACGCAACCGACGTCACGGGCGGACTTCTTTTCGGGACGGGTACGCTCTGCGCGACGATCGCCTTGCTTTTCCGATTCGGCGCACTCGCGTAGGCGACCGGCGTGGACGAAACGATCGACGTTCGCGCCGGCGAAGCGCTCGATACGACTCGTTTGGAACCGTACCTTCGCGAACGCCTACCGCGGACGTCGGGCGTTTTCGCCGTCCGCCAATTCGGCGGCGGTCACGCGAATCTCACGTATGCATTGCGCTTCGGCGACGACCACTACGTTCTGCGGCGCCCCCCGCACGGACCGTTGCCCAAGGGCGGCCACGATATGCAACGCGAGTATCGCGTCCTCTCACGGCTCTATCGCGCCTTCCCGCTCGCGCCGCGCGCGTTCGTACTTTGTACGGATCCGGCGATCGTCGGCGCGGACTTTGTCGTGATGGAACGGCGTCGCGGCACCGCCATTCGGAGCACGCTGCCACCTGCGCTCGCGCACGACGAGGCGGCGTGCCGGCGACTCGGAGAGAACTTTATCGATACGCTGGCCGCGTTCCATAACGTCGATTACGTCGCGACGGGACTCGGCGACCTCGGAAAGCCCGACGGTTATCTCGAGCGGCAGCTCGAAGGCTGGGTCAAACGCTGGGCCGCAGCGCGGACGCCGGAACAACCCGACGCGGCTTCCTTCATCGCGAAGCTTCGCGAACGGCGTCCCCACTCGGGGAAGGTCGCGCTCGTGCACAACGATTACAAACTCGACAACGCGCTTGTCGCAGCGGACGACCCGACGCGCTTCGTCGCCATTCTCGATTGGGATATGTGCACGCTCGGCGATCCGCTGGCGGATCTCGGCAACGTGCTGGCACTCTGGACGGAGGCTCGCGACGAGGGCGCACCGAGCGTGAGCGCGATGCCGACGGCGTCCGCGGGCTTTCAAACGCGCGCCGAACTCGTCGAACGCTATGCGGCGGCGACCGGCCGCGATTGCTCGCGAGCGGTCTGGTACCGTGCCTTCAACATCTTTCGCTATGCGGTTATCGCACAGCAGATCTACGCACGATTCGTGCGCGGCCAGACGCAGGACGAACGCTTTCGCGGCTTCGGCTCGTCCGTCCACGCGTCGATCGAGCGCGGAAAGGCACTGGCCGACAGAGGTCTTTGACGGGAACGGTCGCGCCGTGCCATACTAGAGTCTAACCTCGCGCGATCTTTCGAGTGCCAACGTACGATCGCATTGCGCACTCTCGGAAAGAACGCGAAAATTTCAAATTTCGATTCCTTCGGTCTGCGACCGGAGCTCTTACGTGCGGTCAAAGATATAGGCTTCCACGAAGCCACGCCCGTGCAGTCCGCCTCGATCCCTGCGGGCCTTGCGGGCCGCGATGTCCTCGCAAGCGCTCCGACCGGCAGCGGCAAGTCCGCCGCTTTCGGTCTGCCGCTCCTCCAGGCGCTTATCGACGTACCGCGCGGTAAAACGCGGGCCTTGATCCTCGCGCCGACCCGCGAACTCGCCGCGCAGATTTGCGAACATCTCCAATCGCTCGCACGTCATACGAAAGTCAAGGTGGCTGCGATCTACGGCGGAGTCGGGTTCAATCCGCAGGTCGGCGCCTTCCGGCGCGGCACCGATATCATCGTCGCAACGCCGGGCCGTCTCCTCGATCATCTCACGCAAGGCACGGCCGTCCTCGACGGGATCACGCTTCTCGTGCTTGACGAAGCGGATCGGATGCTCGATATGGGTTTCCTGCCGGACGTGCGCCGCGTCCTTAAAAAAATCCCGACCGACCGCCAGACGCTCTTCTTCTCCGCCACGATTCCGCCCGCGATCGCCGGCCTCACCAAAGAACTGCTGCGCGATCCCGTTCGCGTCGATCTCGCGCCCAAGGGCGAACCCGCAATCGGCATCACGCAGACGATCTATACGATCGATCAGCAGCGTAAATCGGATCTGTTGCTCGAATTACTCAAGGACAATAACATTTTCAGCGCGATCGCGTTCACACGCACGAAAGCGCGCGCGAATCGTCTGGCGGCGATGCTGCTCAAGCACAACGTTCCCTCCGAACGGATCCACGGCGATCGTTCGCAGTCGCAACGCACGAGGGCGCTGGAAGATTTCAAACGCGGGAAGTACCGCGTGCTCGTCGCGACCGATATCGCGGCGCGCGGCATCGATATCGCGGAGCTCGGGCACGTCGTGAATTACGACGTGCCGATGGTTCCCGAGGATTACGTACACCGCGTGGGCCGCACGGCGCGCGCCAAGGCGACGGGCGATGCGATCACGTTCGTCGCGCCCGACGAAGAGAAATATTTCGCGCAAATCGAACGGGCGCTCGGGCGCCGGCTCGATCGCGCGAAGAATCCGGAGCTACCGGCGGTGTCCGCCATGGCTCCGATGCCCTCCGGCGTGCAGCGCCAGCAGCGTCGTCCCATGGCCCCGCCGCGACAGCAGCAACAATCTCAACGCCGACGCGCGGGCTGACGGCTTCGCCTTGCGCAGCGGCCTTCGCGTTCGCAACGCACGCCACTAAGAACGAACGAGCGTCCACCCCGGACGCGCGATCAGGTCACGTTCTCGACCGGTGCGAGCCGGACGAGTTCGTCTTCGGTGTATAAACGCGAACGGGTGAGGAAACGAAGCTCCTCCCCATTTTCCAGGGAGAACATCCCGCCGCGGCCCGGGATCGCGTCGATGATGAGCTTCGTATGCTGCCAATATTCGAACTGGCTCACGCTCATGTAAAAAGGCGCGCCCGCGATCTCGCCGAGCTTTACGTCGGAACTGCCGAGATAGAACTCGCCGAGCGGATAACACATGGGGCTGCTGCCGTCGCAGCAGCCCCCCGACTGGTGGAACATGACGGGACCGTGCTTGGCCACGAGACGCTCGATGAGCGCGACGGCGTCGGGCGTTACTTCGACACGCGTCGCGAACTCGTTAGCTACTTTCATGCCCCTAGAAGAAACCGAGTTTATTATCGCTGTAGCTCACGAGCATGTTTTTGGTCTGCTGATAGTGATCGAGCATCATCTTGTGGTTCTCGCGACCGATGCCGGACTGTTTGTAGCCGCCGAACGCCGCGTGCGCGGGATAAGCGTGATAGCAATTGACCCACACGCGACCGGCTTGAATACCGCGGCCCATCCGATAACACGTATTCGCATCGCGCGACCACACCGCGGCACCGAGACCGTAGAGCGTGTCGTTGGCGATGGAGAGCGCCTCGGATTCGTCTTTAAACGTCGTTACCGACAGCACGGGCCCGAATATTTCTTCCTGGAAGACGCGCATGCTATTCTTGCCCTTGAAGATCGTCGGATGGACGTAGTAGCCGTCCTTGAACGCGCCGTCGAGCATATTGCGTTCGCCCCCGGTGAGTACTTCGGCGCCTTCCTTACGGCCGATATCGAAGTAGGACAAGATTTTCTCGAGCTGTTCGCTCGAAGCTTGCGCACCGATCATCGTATTCATGTCCAGCGGATTGCCCTGCACGATCGCTTTCGTGCGCGCGAGCGCTCTTTCCATAAATTTGTCATAGATCGATTCCGCGACGAGCGCGCGAGAGGGACACGTGCAAATTTCGCCCTGGTTGAGTGCGAACATGACGAAGCCTTCCACCGCTTTGTCGAAGAAGGCATCGTCCTTGTCGGCAACGTCGGCGAAGAACACGTTGGGCGATTTACCGCCTAGTTCCAGCGTGACCGGGATGATGTTTTGCGAGGCGTACTGCATGATCAGCCGGCCCGTCGTCGTCTCGCCGGTAAAGGCGATCTTCGCGATGCGGCGATTGGAGGCGAGCGGCTTGCCGGCTTCGAGACCGAAGCCGTTGACGATATTGAGCACGCCCGGCGGTAAGAGATCCGCGATCATCTCGACCCACACCATGATCGAGGCCGGGGTTTGCTCGGCGGGTTTGAGGACCACGCAGTTGCCGGCGGCCAGTGCCGGGGCGAGCTTCCACACGGCCATCAAAATCGGAAAGTTCCAGGGAATGATCTGACCGACGACGCCGAGCGGGTCGTGGAAATGGTACGCGACCGTATCGTTGTCGATCTGCGAAATGCCGCCTTCCTGCGCCCGGATCGCGCCGGCGAAGTAGCGGAAGTGATCGATCGCAAGGGGGATATCGGCGAGCGTCGTTTCGCGGATCGGCTTACCGTTATCGATCGTCTCCGCCGTTGCGAGCACTGAAAGCTTTGCTTCCATACGATCGGCGATCTTGAGCAGGATGTTCGAGCGTTCGGTAACCGACGTGCGGCCCCACGCGTCCTTGGCTTTGTGCGCGGCGTCGAGAGCGAGTTCGATGTCTTCGGCCGTCGAGCGAGCGATCTCGGTAAACGGCTGACCGATGACGGGGCTGACGTTGGCGAAGTATTGCCCTTGGACCGGCGGCACGAACGCTCCGCCGATGAAATTGTCGTAGCGCTTCTTAAACGGGTTCTCGACGCCGAGCGTCGTTATATCGAAAAGGCTTTGATGCTCGAGGACGGCTGATGACATTAGAGATCCTTTATCGATGGCTTTCGAGATGAATCAATGGTAGCGGAGTCGACTGGGACCCGCCAGGGGATTTACCGGCATCTATATGCATTTCGCGAACGCAACCGCGCGCGTCGACGGGTAGCGTTAGAGTTGCGGGTGCAGATCCAATTTGAGGATTCCCAAGGCCAGACGGAGATTGTCGGGGCCGGGCACGCGCGAGGCATTTGCACGTTTGGAGGGTGAGATTCATATAGCCCCAGCGTCGCGTTCTTGTTGATAATCTTCACGAAACCCACGACGATACCGCGATACGCTTCCGGCACCACCGAGTCGCGATACAGCACCGGAAGACTGGTGTAGTTGACGAACGGGACGAACGTCGACGAGTTCGTGATCGGCAGCTTCAGCGTCATAGAATACAAATAGAGCACTTGGCTCCCTCGCTAGGCGCCGAGCCCGCGCAGTGCGACGCCCGGACTCTCGCGAGCCGAGGGACGCGGCACGTATTTCGCATCGAACGCGGCGCTCGATAACGTACCGATCTTCGTCGTCGGTCCGAAATCGTACGTCGCACAAGCGTGTAGCCATGCTCGTCGATCGATACGGGAGTGTTAAACTGCGCGCCCGTGACCGGATCTTGGCAACGCTTCTGATTCAAACAGACGTTCGGGCCCGTGCTGCGGATCGGCACCGAAATCGAAACGCAGGATGTCGGCGTTGCGGCGTTCGGTGTTGTAGCCGAGATGCACCGTGCGGTCGGCAGAGGACGCCGGCGCGGCATCGCTGTTGCTGCCGAAAAAGTATCCCGGCGCGACGTTGACGGAAATCCGCTTGGAGGAAATCTTCGCGCGGCTTTTCGACGGCTGCCGCGTTCGGCGCCGGCGCCGGCTGGCTCGCGCCGGAAACGGTTTCCGTCCGTGGCAAAAAGAAGACCGCTCCTGCGCTCGCTCTCCATCGAGTCGCGCGAACGGCCCGATATTAGTTTAGTGCGGAAGTTCTTTGCGGACCTCGGGCCGCACGAGATTTGCTCCGGTCGAGATACGGAATGTCCGCTGCCGACATACTACCGAAAGACCGACCGCTATGACAACCATCGGTACCATATATAGCGGTTTAGGTGCGATTATCACGTACGCCGTTCGTATGACAGGACGTCGCATGGTTGCCGCATGAAGACGCGTATCATGTCCTCACGCCGTACGTTCATTGCCGCCGGGGCGGCAGTCGTCACCGTTCCTCTACTCGAGCGCGGCGGCGAGGCGGCAGCCGCCACTCGGCCCGAGCTTTACGATTTCCCCGCGGTTGCCGATCGGCTGGCACGGCCGGCTAAACACCGCCAAGTATACGCGACCAACCGCGTCGCGGACGGCGTCGTCGTCGGCTACATGAAGCATGCTATGGAAGCATACGAATCGACGATGGGCGAAGGCGCCGGCGCGTTACACCCGGCGGCCGTGTTCTACGGCCGCGGCGTCGTACTCGGTCTGAGTAACGAGATGTGGCGGACGTTTCGGATCGCGGAGAGCGTGAAGCGGCGCGGCGACGTCCTGACGGAGCAAACGCCGGCCGGCAATCCCTTCGCCGCCGATTTTGCGGAGCTCACGAAACGCGGTGCGACGCTGCTCGTGTGCGACAACGCGCTCGCGGATTGGTCGACGTATCTCGTGACGACCGCCGGCTTCAACGATCGCACGATCGAGGCGATCCATACGAACTTGCGGACGCATCTGCTGCCCGGTGCGCTGCTCGTTCCAGCGGGCGTCGCGGCGCTCAACCAAGCGCAGGAAGCGCACTTTACGTACCTGCAGGCGTCCCTGTAGCGTTCGTCCCTATGGCGGGGACGTTATCAAACGCGGCGCGCAGACCCCCGCGGCGATCTCGATCATCGCGAAGCTGAAGCTCGGCTGGCGCCGCTTATCGGTCGGCGATCCCGGGTTGAGGACGAGCACTCCCCCGTGTCGCTCGCAGTACGGCACGTGACTATGTCCGAAGACGATCGCATCGACCGGTTCCCGCGCGAACGCTCCGAGCGCGCGGCCGAGGCTCGTCCCGCTCGTCCCATCGCCGTATACGACGCCAGGAGAGCGCCCGCGATGGAGATGGTCGTGCGGCGCCCGAAGCGCGCCACGATGTCGGGCCCGTCGTTATTGCCGGCAACGGCCCGGACGGGGGCGATCGCTTCGAGCGCCGTAACGACGCTAAGTTCGGTCATATCGCCGCAGTGTACGATGATTTCGGGACCTTCGGCGGCAATGCGGGCGAGCGCGGCCCCGAAACGAGCGGCGAAGCGCGGGACGTGCGTATCGGAGACGATCGCCACGCGAATGCGTAACGCACCCTCGGCGCCGACAGCCTGCATGTAGCGCAGCGTACCACAACCTTTCGTCTAAATATGCCCCGGGCTGGCCAATAGGCGAAAGGCCTCACAAGCTTCGCGGGTGCACGCAGAGCGACGATGACCACCATGCGCGTCCGTGCGGGCGCCCACTTCACCCTCACGTCGCCCCTCGAAACGCCGGCCGTCTTTATGATCCGGCCCGAGGATACGTCGCTCCAGCGCGTGCTCGAGGAAGACTGGTCGACGTCCCCGCCACGCGGGTTCCACGATTACATCGACGTGTATGGGAACAACTGTCGCCGCGCGACGTTGCCCGCCGGAACCTTCGCGCTCGATTACGACGTTCTCGTCGAGACGACGGCGGATCTCGACCCGCTGCACCCCGCGGCGATCGAGCACCCCATTTCCGACGTGCCCGACAACGCGCTGATGTACACGTTGCCGAGCCGCTACTGCCTTTCGGACGTCATCTTTCCTCAAGCACAGGAGCTTTTCGGCGGCATCGCCCCGGGCTGGGGCCGCGTCCAGGCGATTTGCGATTGGGTGCACACGAACGTTCGCTTCGCATACGGTTCGAGTACCGCCGTAACGACGGCGATCGACGTGCTCGGAAACGGCACGGGCGTGTGCCGCGATTTCGCTCACGTGGCGATCGCGTTTTGCCGCGCACTCAATATCCCGGCGCGTTACGCGTTCGGCTACATGCCCGATATCGACGTCACCGGCCCCGTCGCGCCGATGGATTTTTGCGCGTGGTTCGAGGTGTATCTCTCGGGCAACTGGTGGATCTTCGACGCGCGGAACAACGTGCGGCGGCGCGGACGCGTGACGATCGCGCGCGGTCGCGATGCCCTCGACGTTGCGATGGTCACGACCTACGGCGCGACGCTGCTCGACGCAATGACGGTCGTTGCTGATACGGCGGACGACGATGCACGCTCGCTCGTCTGAAGAAGCGCCGCCTCTCGACGAGGCGCACGTGCGCTGGGCGGAGGTCGCGGAAGCGACGTACGTGGTTCAACAGCGCTTTCATTACGATTACCCCGGACCCATCGCCGATCTCCATCACCGCCTGATGGTCGTCCCGCGCGAACGTCACGGCACGCAACGGCGGCTCGCGACCCGTTTGGACGTCACGCCGCATGCCGTCGCCCACGACGCTCACGACGCATTCGGAAACCCCGTCGCGACGTTCTTCGCGCGACGCGTCGATGGAACGATCGAGTTCACCCATCGCTCCATCGTGACCCGGGGATGCGGCGAGCATCTCGCCGCCGCTGCGGAGCTCGACGATATCCGTTTGCGCACGCCGACGGCGCTTACGGCTGCGGACGCAGCGCTGCGCGAAGCGGCGGCCTCGCTGCGCGCGCGTTTTCCAGATCCTTTCGCGCGCGCCGAGGCGCTCTGTGCGTTCGTCTTCGACGAGATGGCCTACGTCGCGGGTTCGACCGATGTCGAGACCACGGCGGCGACGGCCTTCGCGCGACGCCGCGGCGTTTGCCAAGATTACGCTCACGTCGCGCTCGCGCTGGCACGTCACGGAGGCCTAGCGGCGCGCTACGTTTCGGGACATTTGCTCGGTGAAGGCGGCACGCACGCCTGGATCGAGGTGCTGCTGCTGCGAGACGAACGCGCCGTCGTCCTCGCCTACGACCCGACGCACGGTCGCCGCGTCGACATGCGCTACATTGCGATTGCCGTCGGCCGCGATTATGCCGACGTGGCTCCGACCTCCGGCGTCTTCACGGCACCGTACGGAGGCGCGCTGACGGCGAGCAAACGCGTCGCCGCGACGAGCGTTCGTTACGTCCAGTAAAGCACGTGCGCGCGCGGCAACTGCGCGGCGATGCTTTCGTAGAAAAACGTTCTCAGCTCGTTCATGACCGGCTTGCGATAGACGTATTTGCGCGAACCGAATTTCGTCCGCTTCTGAGACCGCGACGCCTCGTCCATCTCGAGTTTCGTCGCCGGACACCATCCGAGCAACACGCCTTTGGACCCGGGCGTGAACCGATGTGTGATCAATTCGACGCTCAAGTCCAGATCGGCGATCGCAGCGGTCCGTTCGGCGACGAGCCGCAGCAATTCGCCGTATTCGTCACGCCAGTTCGGCAGCGGCATGATGGGTGCGATCGTCAAGCCGACGGGGTAGCCCGCGAGCGCCAGCGTGCGCAACGCATTCAGGCGCTCGTCTAGCGTCGCCGTGCCGCCTTCGAAGCGCCGCGTAATCGTGCGCGCGTTCACGGAGAAGCGGACGCGCGTGCGCTTGCGATGCTCGAGCGACACGAACGTGTCGACGGCATCGAACTTCGTGGTCCAGCGCAATTGCACGGGCGCCTCCCATGCACCGAAGTGTTCGATCGTCGTAGCGAGGGCGCCCGTGAGATGCTCCAGTGCGAGCGGATCGGTATAACACGACGCTTCGAACGTCGTGCCTTCGCCCGCGCGCTCGGCGGATTTCGACGTAACGGTACCGGTGCCGAGATACGGGTGCAGCCCCGCGAGAATCTCCGGAAGATTTGCGTAGACGCGCGTCACGGGAGGGCCGGCGAGCGAGCCTGCGAGGTAACAGTATTGGCAATGTGCCGGACAGCCGCGCGCGAGATGGAATTGCCAGTCGGCATTTGGCGGAATCGGCTGGAGTTTGCGCTGGGAGGGCGGCGAGACGACGACCGCGAGCGTCGCTTTCGCGAGCGCGTACGTCGCACGCTGGTCCGGGGCGCGCAAACCTTCGAGGCGATCGGCGCGCAATTCCACTACATCGCTTCCGAGCGCGCTCCCGCGTTCCGCGATGACGCGTGCGAGCGGCCATTCGAGCGCCGCGCGCGTCAGCAAGACGCGTTTGGGAATCCAGCGCTTCGGCGCGTATTGAGGCACCACGCCGTCCGGCACGGCGATGGGCTCGCTGCCCGCATCGGGATAGAGATGCGGCGCGACGCCGGGTGACGACTCGCTGGCGGCCATGAGAGCTTCTTCCCACGGTGGGATCGAAAGCGCCGAGCGAGCGCGTTTGCCGGATCCCGGCGAGTCGCACACATCGCTTGGGCGTTTACCACGCCGCTGCCGTTCTCGGACTCGCGTCGGTTCGCCCCGAGCAAAAGCGCCGGGTTGCTCCCGCCTAGCGCTTGACCGGATACGCGACACAGAAGTCGAAGCGTTCGCGCGATGGATGCGAGCGAGCATGTAGCGCGCGGCGCGATCGTGCGCCGCGCGCGTGTCGCGACGTGGTGCGCCGTGGCGATTCTCGGCGCGCTCGCTCGCGTACGGCCGGGTGCGGCACGGGCGGTCACCTTCGCGCTTGTAGGAACGCTCGGCATCGCACACGGCGCAACGGACGACGCGTTGCTCCACCGCATCGGCTATCGTCCGCGCGGCGGGCGCCTCGCTCTCTCCTCGGTATACGGTACGCTCGCCGTCGCGACGTTCGTCGCGGCACGGCGCGCACCCAAGGTGGCAGCGCGCGCACTCTTCGCGCTGAGCTGGCTGCATTTCGGCCGTGGGGATGCGGCGTTCGCACGGGCTTGCGGCAGTCGTGCCCACCTCGGCTTCGAGTCGTTGCTCCGCGGGGCGTTGCCGCTGTGCATCGCGCAAACCGATGCACGCTCGCGCGTCGTAGCTGCGCTCGCGGCGCTCGCGGCGCTGCGGCACGCGGCCCGCGGCGACGTTGCAGACGCGCTCGATCTCGGGCTCCCGGCCGCGCTGTTACTCGCGACGCCGAAACGCTTGGGCTTCGGAGTCTATTTCGGAGGATGGCACGCCGTACGCCATACCGCACTGCTTCTGGAGCGCGATGCGCGCGGAGGTCCCCTCGGTACGCGTGCCGCCCGCTACGCGCGCGAGTCGGTCGGCAACGTCGCGATCGCGCTCGCCGCCGGAGCGGTCGCCTTCGTCGCCTCGCCGAAAATTTCGCTTCGCGCGGCGGAGCCGAATAACGAAGACGTCTTCGGCGCGCTCATCCTTGCGATAACCGTCCCGCACCAGCTTGCCGTCTGGCTCTTCGAACGTCGCGCGTACGCCGCGTGATCGAGAACGAGGACGCGGATGCCGTCGTCGTCGGCGGCGGCCCCGCGGGTGCTGCGGCCGCGCTGACGCTGGCGCGCGCCGGCGCGCGGACGATCGTGCTCGAGCGCGCGCCGATGCCCCGCGATAAAGTCTGCGGCGATCTGCTCGGCACCGATGCCGTCGCGACGCTGCGCCGGCTCGGCTTCCCCCCATCCGTTCTCGACGGCTCGACGCGGCTCACCGGCGCCGTGCTGCACGGTCCGCACGGCGCGACGTACGGCGCGCTCGCGACGCGCGAGCGCGTACCGCTTGCCGACGACGCACGGGTGATTCCGCGGGAACGTTTCGACGCGGCGCTCCTGGCTGTTAGCATAGCGGCCGGCGCGGACGTGCGATACGAGCGCGCCGTCACGGTGATTCGCGAGCCGGCGGGGGGCGCCGGCGATAGCGTCTTCGCGGGCGTACGCACCGCCCGAACGACCCTGCGCGCACGCGTCGTCATCGGCGCCGACGGCTGGGGCTCGCTCGTCGCTCGCGCGTTCGGCGCCGCGCTGCCGCCTGATCGCAACGTTGCCGTCGCCGCGCGTGCGTACGCTCACGGCGTCCGGGGTCTCGGGTCGCGCATGCACTTTTTCATCAATGCGGCGCGTGACGGCTACGGCTGGCTCTTTCCGCTCGGCGACGCCGGCGCGAACGTGGGCCTGGGCTTCATTCGGAGTGAAGGACCGTTCGATCTGGCGGCGGCTTTCGAACGTTTTCGCGCGCCCGGCTCGTACGCGCACGCGTATCTCCGCGACGCAACGTATACGGCCCGTGCGGCGTGGCCGATTCCATTGGGACCGCACTCGCTGCGTGTCGCGCGCCCCGGGGCCCTGCTCGCAGGCGATGCGGCCGGATTCGCGAGTCCCCTCAGCGGCTCGGGCATCCAGCATGCGCTGGCGAGCGGCGATGCGGCGGCACGCTTCGCCCTGCGCGCGCTCGCCGGCGACGGCGCTGCGTGGCGCGGATACGAACGCTGGGTCGCCCGCAGCGTGATGATCCGGTTACGCGCCGAAGCCTTCGCACATCGCAGGTTGGCACGCGCCTCGAACGTCGACCGCTACGCCGCGTTGACGCGCATTCCCGGCGGCGGAGCTGCACTTTCCCGCGCGATGCTCGCGCTCGGCTAAAAATCGGGACGTGCGTCGCGCCGGCCGACCGGAGCCACCATAACAGATACTACACTCGTAAATGAACGTACGTCGTCTTGGCGTCGTTCGATACTCGCTCGCGCCGGTGACCGTTGCGTTGACGGCGCAGGGAAGGAAACGTAACGGAGAGATACTCCGCTTAATGGACGGGTGCACGCCCTTTGCGTGTTCGGGGATGGTGAGGTGACGAGCGTGTCTTCCGGCACTCCGGCGACGAAGCTACATTATCAATCCGGATTCGGCAACGAGTTTGCGACGGAGGCGCTCCCGGGAGCCTTACCGGTCGGACGGAATTCGCCCCAACGCGCACCGTACGGCTTGTATACCGAGCAGTTCTCCGGAACGGCCTTCACCGTGCCGCGCGCCGCGAATCGCCGCTCGTGGCTGTACCGGATACGGCCGGCGGCGGTGCACCAGCCATTCGAGCGCACGGATTCCGGACGGCTCGTAAGCCGATTTACGCAGCTCGCGACGACACCGAATCAGCTGCGTTGGGATCCGCTGCCGATGCCGAGCGAGCCTACGGACTTCGTGCAAGGGTTGGTCACCATGGGCGGCAACGGCGACCCCGGTACGCAGAGCGGCTGCGCGATTTCCCTGTACGCGGCGAATCGGTCGATGACGGACCGCTTCTTTTACGACGCCGATGGCGAATTGCTGATCGTCCCCCAAGCGGGCACGCTTGTACTCGCGACCGAGCTTGGTCGACTCGAGATCGGGCCGCAAGAAATAGGGATCGTTCCGCGGGGCCTGCGCTTTCGCGTCGAATTGGCCGATGGGGAAGCACGCGGTTATGTTTGCGAGAACTACGGTCCGGTCTTCCGATTGCCCGAGCTCGGTCCGATCGGAGCGAACGGTCTCGCCAATCCGCGTGACTTTCTGACGCCCGTCGCCTCGTACGAGGATCGCGACGGCGACTTCGAACTCGTCGCGAAGTTTATGGGCGATCTGTGGACCGCGCGCATCGGACATTCGCCGCTCGACGTCGTGGCGTGGCATGGCAACTACGCCCCCTGCAAGTACGATCTAAGGCGCTTCAATGCGCTCGGCACCATAAGCTTCGACCATCCCGACCCCTCGCTGTTCCTGGTCTTGCAATCGGTTTCCGACACGCCGGGCGTCGATAACGTCGATTTCGTCATCTTTCCGCCACGCTGGCTCGTAGCTACGGAGACGTTCCGTCCCCCGTGGTATCACCGCAACTTTGCGAGCGAATTCATGGGCCTCATCCTCGGTACGTACGAAGCGAAGGAGGAAGGCTTCGTCCCCGGCGGCGCGACGCTGCACAACTGTATGAGCGCTCACGGACCCGATGCGGCCGCGTTCGAGAAGGCGAGTACCGCCGACGTCACCCGGCCGCAACACATCGCCGACACGCTGGCGTTTATGTTCGAAACGCGTTTCGCGATCCGGCCGACGCCCTTCGCCATGGCGACGGGACAATTGCAGGCGGAATATTTCCGGTGCTGGGAAGGCCTGAGCAAACGCTTTGACCCGGATGCTCGCGAGCGTTGATGCCGGCGCAGAGGCATCCGAACGACGTGTCGCTCCGCTCGTTCGTCGACGTTCCGGCGCACTCGGACTTCCCGATTCAGAATCTTCCCTACGGCGTGTTCTCCACGGAGGGAGACCCGCACGCACGAATCGGCGTCGCGATCGGAAACCACGTTCTCGATCTCTCGTTCTTGGAGACGTGTGAGCTCTTGGTCGCGAGGACCGACGGCCCGTCCGTTTTTCGGCGCGGAAGCATCAACCCGTTCGTCGCGCTCGGCCGCTCCACGTGGACGCGCGTGCGCGAACGCATCAGCACACTGCTGCGCAGCGATAATCCGGAGCTCCGCGACGATTGGGCGCTCCGTAAAAGCGCGCTCGTCCCAATGCAGAGCGCTCGCCTCCACCTCCCGCTTGCAGTCTGCGGTTATACCGATTTTTATTCATCCAAAGAGCACGCAACGAACGTCGGAGCGATGTTCCGCGGTCCAGAGCACGCGCTGCTGCCTAATTGGCTCGAACTCCCCGTTGCCTACAACGGACGCGCGTCTTCGGTCGTCGTGAGCGGGACGCCCATTCGCCGGCCCGTCGGGCAAACGAAGTCACCCGGCATGGCCCGCCCCCTTTTAGAACCGTGTCGCAAGCTCGATATGGAAGTCGAGACGGCGTTCATCGTCGGCGTTCCGAATTCTTCGGGCGAGCCCATCGCGATCGCGCGCGCCGAAGAGCACATCTTCGGCATGGTGCTGATGAACGATTGGAGCGCGCGCGACATCCAGCAATGGGAATACGTGCCGCTCGGGCCGTTCAACGGTAAATCGTTCGCGACGTCGATTTCGCCATGGATCGTCACGCTGGAGGCACTCGAGCCGTTTCGCGTTCTGGGACCGCCTCAAGAGCCGGAGCCGCTTTCGTACCTTCGGCAGGCCGGCGCCGGTACGTTCGACATCAATCTCGAGACGTCGCTGCAGCCCCATGGAGCGACACGGCCGACGCGCATCAGCCGCAGCAACTTTAGAAACCTGTACTGGACGATGGCGCAACAACTCGCGCACCATACGATTTCCGGCTGCAGCATGCGAGTCGGCGACCTTCTGGGCTCCGGAACGATCAGCGGTTCGACGGCCGATTCACTGGGCAGTATGCTCGAACTGACCGGTGACGGCCGGCGACCGTTGTCGCTCGCGGACGGCACGCTGCGATCGTTCCTGGAAGACGGCGATCAGATTACGATCGTCGGCTGGTGCGAAGCGGCCGATTACCGGATCGGTTTCGGCGAACTCACCGGCCGCGTTTCCTCCTCGTTCATGGGGCCCCCACAGGCACTCACTTGATGCGATGCCGCAAGGGCGTCAGGCGTGGGCGGGCTGCGCTTGCGCTTCGCCGAGCGCTTCCCAGCGTGCGAAGGCGGCGTCGACCGCCGCGCGCGCGGCTTCGAGCTCCCGTTCCAGACGCGCGACGCGCTCGCGATCGTCGTAGATGCCCGGATCGGCGAATTCTTTTTCGAGCCGTGCGCGCGCTTCATCGAGTTTAGCTACGTCGCGTTCGGCCTCTGCAAGCTCCCGGACGCGACGATCGCGACGCTGGCGCTCCCCGCGCTCGAGAACCGCCGGCGCCGCTGGTTTCTCAACCGCCTTTGTCGGCTGCGGCGGCGGAGGCGTCGCGTGATGCGAACGCTGCGCGGCTTCGAACGTTTCGTAACCGCCCTCGATAAGCGACGCTTTTCCTTCGCGCAACCATAGGACGCGTTCCGCAAGCCGCGCTAACAGATAGCGGTCGTGCGAAACGACGACCATCGCACCGCCGTACGCGGCGAGTACGTTTTCGAGCGCTTCGCGGCTGGGAATATCGAGATCGTTCGTCGGCTCGTCGAGGAACAGCAGATCGGCCGAACGCGCCATAAGCCGCGCGAGCATGATGCGCCGCCGCTCGCCGCCCGAGAACGCTTCGACGGGTTTATCACCGGCGTCGCCCCCCAGCCCCAAGCGTCCGAGCAGCGAGCGCGCTTGTTCGGGCGTTACCGTCGCGCCTTCGAGTACGGCATCCACGGCGGCTGCCCCGGGCGGCAGTTCGTCGGCGGAATCCTGCGAGAAGTACGCCGTCGTCACGCCCGTCATCACTTGCACGTCGCCGCGATCGGGTTTGTTACGCTCGGAAAGAACGCCGAGCAGCGTCGATTTTCCCGAACCATTGGGGCCGACGACCGCGAGCCGATCGCCGCGAGCGACGCTGAAGGTCAAGCGATCGAAGAGTACGTCGTCGTAAGCGACGCGCAAGTCGTTGGCTTTGAGGGCCAAGCCGTTGGTGGCGCGACGGGCGGCTTCAAGCTTGACGGAAATCGGTCGCTGCGAGGTCTTCGGCGCCTCAACCGTATCGAGCTTCGCAAGTTGCTTCTCGCGGCTGCGCACGTGCGAGTAATTGTGCGATCCATGCGTCTTGAGTTCGGCGACGACGGCTTTGCGACGCTTCTCTTCGTCTTTGAACGCTTTGAAATCGCGCTCCGCTTGTTCCAGACGCGTCGCCTTTTCTGCGACGTACGCACTATACGCGCGGCCCTTGGGAACGTCGTACGTTGCGAGCGTTCCGCCGTCGAGTTCCCAGATCTTATTGGCCACGCGATCGAGAAAATACCGGTCGTGCGAGACGACGAGCGTGGCCCGCGGATCGTCGATGAGAAAATCTTCGAGCCAGCGCACCGTCTCGATATCGAGATGATTGGTGGGCTCGTCGAGCACGAGATAATCGGGTTCTTCGAGCAGCATGCGCGCGAGCGCCGCGCGCGTGCGTTGGCCACCGGAAAACGACGCGGGCGGCCGGTCGAGATCCTCCTCCGCGAAACCGAACTCGGCGATCATCGCGCGCATGCGGCGTTCGTTCTCTTCACCACCGTGCCGATCGTAACGCTCGCGGGCTTCGCCGTAATCGTGCAGCAAGCGCGCTTCGAGGGCCGCATCGTGCGCTTCCGCCGCAGCCGTCAGCGCGGCCTCGAGCGCGCGAACCTGCGCCTCTTCGGCGTGCATCTGCGAAAACGCCCGATCGACGATGGCCCGCAGGGTCAACGCTTGGTCCGCACTTGCGGCTTGGCTCAAATATCCCAGACGCGCATCGCGGGCCCGCGCGATCGAGCCGCCCTCGGGTTCATCCAGTCCGGCGAGCAATCGAACAAGGGAAGATTTTCCCGCGCCGTTGGGCCCGACGAGACCGACTTTTTCGCCGTCGCGGATCACGCCTTCGAGACCGCTAAAGATGTGACGCGCGCCGTAATACCGATCGAGACCCGCGAACCGTAACATTTCCACTTCCGGTCCCTTCGCTTTCGAATACCGTCGGACCGCCAAACGGAAGCGCTCCTTGCGCAACGCAAAAAAAAACGACCCGGCGAGGTGGTGGCGTCGAAACGCCGTCGCCTCACGGGCCGAATTTTTATCGGGAATGGCTACCGGATTATGTTTTGCTCGAGCCGCTGCTAAGGTTTTCGTTGCTCCAGCTCTCGCCCGTCTGTTGCTCGGTGATTCCCGCCGCCGAGATCGAAACGTTTTCGCCGTCTTCACGAAGCTCTTGCAGGACGACGGTAGGCATCGTTTTGCTGATATCGACGATTATCGGCGCGTAGTCATCGAGATGACGCTTGGCCAATTGTGCCGTCGCCGTATCCCCGAGGCCCATGGCCGTAGCATGCAGCATCGTGTAGCTGATGGCCGAAAGCCCGAGCGCCGTGTAGTCGTCGCGAAGGCTTTTGGAGACTTTGGTTTTGCGCACTTGATTGAGCGCCGCCGCTCCGCCGCCTAAAAGCGCCGCCCACGCCGACTTGATCGGGCTGCCGGCGTGTCCGCCGACCGCTTGCACTCGCGCTTCGAGTGCGGAAATGTGGTTATCCGTACAGGTCTTTATACGCTGCACGAGGCGAATCGCTTCCCCATAGGACTGATGGTCGTCCGACTTGAGCTGCGCTTCGACGGGGTGGGCGATATGACGCTCAAGCGCGAGCATGTCGCTGAGATAGGTCGCGACCGCGTGGCGATCGTCGCCACTGTGATCGTTCTTGGTGACGTTCGATTTCGAATCCATACCTGACACCTTTCCCTCAGAACGACTTCTTAACGCGGGGAATACGCCGACGGCGTGCTTGCATGGCCCTTTTTGTTTTTGCGGGCACTTTAACGCACGCGCCGGCGTTAAACGTAAAGCGACTTCCACGCCCACTCGCGACGCCGAACGATCTCGGCTTTGCGGCTGCCGACGCCTTCGCGCTTTATCGAAAGACGAAGAATTTTCATTGGCATATGTCGGGCAGCCACGATCGCGAGTATCACCTGTTGCTCGACGAACACGCCGCTTGAGATTTCGCGATGACCGATACCCTGGCCGAACGCGTGCGCAAGGTGGGCGGCACGACGATCCGCTCGATCGGAAATATCGCGCGTCTCCAGAACGTCAAGGACGACGATAGGGATTACGTAACGCCGATCGACATGCTCAAAGAACTGGTCGAAGACAACATGCTTTCGCAAAACGCCAGCGGGACGTGCACGAAGTCGTCGATGATTGCAAGGACGTTGCTACGGCGAGTTTGCTCGAAAATCTTATCGATGAGACGGAGCGCCGCACCTGATTCCCGTACGAAACCGTCGCCGGAGCCGATCATACCGCGTAACCCCGAGGCGACACCGCTCGTCGGCCGTTCGGACCCAGCCGATCCGGGTAACGCCTGGGAATGATACCAACGAGCGCACACAAGATTGAAGCCGCGTCGGCGCGGCGAGGCGACCACGGACAGATCGTATTAGCTACGGGAACCAACGTTGCGATGCGCGCGTGGCGCGACGAAGAACCCGGCGAACCAAAGCCGTTGACGACGCGCGAGTACGATACGGTCGGTTACGTCCTGCGCGGGCGTGCGGAGTTGCATTGCGGCGGCGACATCATAGCGCTCGCGGAGGGCGATTCCTATCTCGTGCCGCGAGGCATCGCCCACACGTACAACATTCTAGAAACCTTTAGCGCCGTGGAAGCGACGAGCCCGCCTGGATGAGTGCGTGCACGTCGCGTACGTACGTCACGTCGACGTAGCCCAGCGGCGGCGGCGGCCCGGCGAGCGTCGTCACGACGCCGCCCGGGTCGCCGAGACTATCGAGGACGGCCGCTACGCCCTCGAAACGCTCGTGCGCGTTATACGTACTCGGTGTGACGAGCGTTGTGATCCCGGCCGCGAGCGCCGCGCGTAAGCCGAGCGCCGAATCTTCAAAAGCGAAGCACGCGCGCGCAGGTAAGCCTAGCTGCTCCCGCACGTACGTGTAGATATCCGGAGCCGGTTTTTTCCTAGGTACGATGTCGCCGGCCGCAATGACGTCGAACGCGCCCGCCACGTCGGGATGGCGGCGCAAAACGGCCTCTACGCCGCTCGGTGCGGCGGTCGTCGCGATCGCGCAACGTAGCCCAGCGGCGCGCGCTTCGGCGATGAGTCGCGCGATACCGGGGCGCAGCGGCAACGTATCGGCGAGCCGGTCGAAATGGTGACGCTTGGATTCGTGCAAGAGCGCGACGAGTTCCGTCCGGTCGTCGCTCGAGATGTCGGGCCGTTCCCGGCGGATGAAGTGATCGAGCCGCTCTTTGCCGCCGGCGATTGCGAGCAATTCGCCGTACGTCGGTACGTCCCAATGCCAGATAGCGCGCGCGTCTTGAAACGCATTGTTGTAGGCGACGCGATGACCGTCGCATTCGGTTTCGGCAATCGTTCCGTCGAAGTCGAAAATGAGCGCCGCGAGTGCCGTCATCGCGAGCGCCGTTCCGAACCGGATTCGAGCGTTCCCGCTTCGCCGAGCAACGTAAACGGGCCGTCCTCGCAACGCGCCGAAGCGCCGTCGTATGTTCGCCCTTATTCTCGCGGCCACACTCGCACTCACGACCGCGGCGCCGGCGGCCCCGGCGCCTATCGCGACTTCATCGCCGAGCCCGCAGCGGCTGCTGGGGCTCATCCGCGCAAAGTTCCGCTCGCACCGTCCGCCGCCGCCGTTCGAGATCTATACGCTCGAGCGCAAGCAACTCACGGAACAAGGGTTTCCGGACTATCTCGATAGCTATAAGGTCAAGTACTGGGTCCGCAATCTCGATCGTGCCGCACTCACGCGCAAGGTCTACCGCGACGTCAATCGCGGTGCCATGACCTTCGATCGCCCGGCATTTAACGAAAGCCGCGATCCCGGTCCGCCCACGGCCGATGTGTTCGAACCCGCACCAGCCAAATCGCGACCGATCTCGTTCGTTCCGACGCCCGAGCCGAGTGCCTCCCAATTACCGACGATCGGGGTCGTGACCGTCACGGGGGAGTTCGATTATCGCGTCGCCGCGCTCGCGACCGAAGGGGACGAATTACACGTCTCCATCTTGCCCACGCGGGATCCGGATCGCAACCGCCTGCGGGAACTCTTCGTCGATAAAAAGACGCTCGAACTGCATAAGCTCGTCGCCACAGATAAACTCTTCATCCTCGGCACGTCGAACGTCTACGGCGTTACGTTCACCGTCACCGTCGGAATGCTCGAAGGCGTGCCCGTCGTAACGGCGATTCATGGCGTCGTCGGCGACGGCTACAGCGGCGACGGTTCGACCGTCGATTACACGTTTCGGGATATCGCGTTTCCGAAGACGCTGCCAGACTGGTATTTCGAGCCGCGCCAGTACGCGCAGCACGAGGCACAAGAGCCGCTCTGACGTAACGTGGGTACGGCACCAGCATCGCTTCCAGCTTCGAGAAAGTACACGATGACCGATTCCGAACTCACGTCCTACGTCGGTAAGGCGATTCGCGCCACGCTCGCCGACGGCCGCGTCCTCGCCGGCACCTTACATGCCGACGACAGCCACGGACATGGCCACACGCACTATGCGATCGTCAGCGACCCGATCGCGCGGGGCGGCGAAAAAGTCCAAGAGGTGCTGCATGGCGCTAGCTCGATAGCGACGATCGAAGACGCTTCGGGAGATCCGGCCGCAGTCGAGTGATGGGCCGCGCCGCTACGAGCGGCGCGCTTCTCCCGCCCGGTACCGATAGACGATTCGGCCCTTCGTGAGGTCGTAGGGCGACATCTCCAAATCGACGCGATCGCCCGGCAAAATCTTGATGCGATGGCGGCGCAACCGGCCCGCGATATGCGCGAGGATCGTCTGACCGTTCTCTAGTTCGACCGCGAACGTCGTGCTCGGAAAGACCTGCTTGATCGTGCCGAAGAGTTCGAGGGGAGCTTCTTTCGAAGGCTCCTCGGTCGTACGCCGGGGAGCGGCCGTGTAGGCACCGCGGCGGGCTATGGCCGCACCGTGTCATGTAACGTCATATGGCTTTAGTATACCGCTAATCGTCGTCGTCGTCGACATCTAGGACGATCGGGGGGTTGAGAACGTCGGCGATATCGCCGAAAAGCGTCACCGCGTCGCGGAATTCGTCGTAACCGGCTTCGTCGATATTGAACCACGCGATCGCGGCGGCATCACTCTCTGCGGGCGCGACGAGGTCGATCGTAATCGGTTCCGAGCCGTCCTCCTCGGGCGTCGGCATGAAGACGTACTGGAGCAGATCGAGGCCGATAAAGACGTTGAGAACGTCGGCAACCTTCTCCAGAAGCGCCGGACGCGCCGCGTCGTCGCCATTTTCGGCCCGGACCAACAGCGCCCCAAGCTCCTGGGAAAGCAGTGGAAACCCAGGGTACTCGGCGAGCGACATGGCGGGAAGGCTTCGCGCCGACTCGTTTGGTCCCCGGTTGGGCCGGGAACGAGCGGCCCATGGTTACCGAAGCAACCCAACGCTGCGAACATCTCGCCTGCCTGTGCGAGGTCTCCTTCGGCGACGCCACGTGTTCGCAGTATTGCGCCTCGCCGGCCGGCCGCGATCCGCAGAACATTCGCTGCGAGTGCGGGCACAAGGCCTGCGCCGAGCAGATCGAGGCACAGCTGCACGGCCAGAGCGGCAAAGAGAGCCTGAGCTAGAGATGCTGCGTCACAAAGAGTTCGAACGTCTGCGGCGTGCGCGGAACGGGCACGAAGAAGTACTGGGTGTTCGGCACTTGGCCGGGCGCGAAGGCATAGTAGTTTCCATCGAAGACGCTGCCGGGCGGCGTCCCTCGTCTTGGCGTTGTTGTAGTAGATGTTCGGAACCGGCGCGATGTCGGATTTGAGGTTATTGAAGAGATTCTGCACGCGTAGCCCGACGGCCGTATCGCGTTTGCGAACGGCCGTCGTGCCCGTACCGGTCGTGTTGTAGTACGCGCAGCACTGAAACAGAGAAACGGCTGGACGTGGAGATTCTTCGCGTGATAGTCGGCGCCAACGCGAGCGAGACGGGCACGTTGCCGGATACGCGATACACCCACCGGTCGAGTAAAAACTTACTCGCGCTCACTTGCGAGACCGTCCGCGAGCGGCAGCTTCGTCGTTGCGTCTGACGACGCCCGAAATGATTCTGGTCGTTCCCGCGAACGCCCGGTCGAACGTCAGCGCGGATGTTGCGACGAGCAGCTCCACCGTTGCACCGTCTTTAGTTGGAGTTGCTCAAATTCCGCGCTGGCGAAGGGGGCTAGTTTGCGCTTGGCTTGACGAGCTTCGGAAAGCGCTCGCGGAGGGCCGCAACCTTCGGTGCATCGTTGATGACGATGTACGGATACGCCGGATTGCGATCGAAGAAGTGCTGGTGATACGCTTCGGCTGCGTAGAAGGCGTGCATGGGAACGACTTGCGTGGCGATTGGCGCGCCGTACTTCTTCTGCGCCGTCAGCTTCGCGATATAGGCCGTCGCCGCGCGCCGTTGCGCGTCGCTGGTATAGAACACCACGGAGCGATACTGCGAACCGTCGTCGGGGCCTTGGCGATCGACCTGCGTCGGATCGTGCGCGACGGAAAAGAACACGTTGAGCAGCTGTTCGTACGAGACGACGTGGGGATCGAACGCGATCGACACCGATTCCGCGTGGCCCGTCCGCCCCGTGCTCACGGTCTCATATTGCGCCGTTTCTTTCGCTCCGCCGCTGTAGCCCGAAACGACCGACCGCACGCCGTTGACGTGCTCGAAAACGGCTTCGAGGCCCCAGAAGCAGCCGCCGGCGAGGACCGCCGTTTCGCTGCGAACCGGCGTCTGCGCGGCCGGTTTGGCGATTATTGGGGATGTCGTCATGGTCACGAGCGCCACGAATGCGACGGATACGAGCGAAAAGCGTTTCATCTATACCTGTAACGTTGGAATGCTCCGATGGGTTCGGCCGCCCCTATAGTGCCACGCTCGCGCCCGCCTCGCTGCAGGCTGGCTTACACCCCTCCTCCCCGGGAATCGCGTGATCGTCGCCGTCTTTCGTAATCTGCGCAGCCGCCTCGCCCGCACGTCCCTCACCGTCGCCGGGATCGCGATCGGTATTCTCGCGCTCGTCGTGGTGGGCTCGCTCGCCGAACGCCTACAAACGATCGTCTCACGCTCGGCGGCGCTCAATTCCGGCGCGATCTTCGCCTTCGGCAACGGCCGCGAACTTTACGGCGCGGGCGCACAGGCGCGCATGCGGCGCAACGTCGAGGTCGCGCGCCGCTCTGCGGGCGTCCGCGGCGTCGTGCCCGAGGTCGTCGTACCCTATGCGACGGGCTTCGCGGAAAACTCGCGCTTCGGGCCCCCGTCGCTCATCTTCGGATTTCCGTACGGGACGCGCGAGGTAGCGAGCGCCGCCTTCTCCGTGGATCGCGGGCGCGATTTCACGCCGGCGGAGCGGCGCGTCGCGCTGGTCGGTACGGATTTTGCGAGCAGCCGGCAGGTGCACGTCGGCGCGACCATCGCGCTCTATGGCAATTCATTTACGGTCGTCGGGACGATTGCCAAATCGTTTACGATCTTCGATGCGGCCATCGTCGTGCCGCTCGCCGACGCACAAGCGCTCCTGGGACAGCTGGTGCCGCCGAGCGCGCCCGCCGGCTCCACGCCGCCCGCGACCGCGCTCATGGTGCTCGTCGAGCCGCATGCCGACACCGGCCTGATCGCTCGTCGCATAACGCTGCTGACCGGGCTGCAAGCGCGCGACCCCGCCGAAGTTGCCGGCGGCATTCGCTCGACGACGCAGATTTTCGATGCGATTATTTTTGGCAGCGCGCTCATCGCGCTGCTCGTCGGCGCGTTCTCGATCGTCAATACCATGACGATCGCGGTGAGCGAACGCACGCGAGAGATCGGTATTCGCAAAGCCATCGGAGCGGGGGACGGCGATATCTTACGCGAGTTCGTGACGGAGGCCGCGACGATCGGTGCGCTCGGCGGAATCGGCGGCCTCGCCGTCGCGGCGGCACTCATCGCCATCATCGACGCGCGCAGCGCCGCGCAGGGCAACCTCGAACTGTTCGCGATTACGCCGCGTCTGGGTATCGGCGCCTTCGTCTTCGCCGTCGTGCTGAGCATCGCGGCCGGCCTGCTCCCGGCAATTCGCGCCGCACGGCTCGAACCGACCGACGCACTGCGGCGCAACGCCTGATGGACACGCTCATCGCGGTTCGCGATCTCGTCAAAGTGCATGCGCCCGGTACGGCTGCCGAAGTACGCGCGCTCGACGGCATCGGTCTTACGATCGAACGCGGCGCGTACGTCGCAATCGTCGGCGAGAGCGGCAGCGGGAAAACGACGCTCATGCACGTGCTCGGCGCGCTCGACCGCGCGACGAGCGGCCGCGTCGTTCTCGCCGGAACGGATCTCGCTCGCGCATCACGGCGCGAACTGCAGGCGATCCGTGCCCGTGAGATCGGCTTCGTCTTTCAGGGATTCAACTTGATTCCGACGCTCAGTGCGCGCGAAAACGTGGAACTCGCGGCGCACTACGCGCGGCGCGATTCCGCTCGCGCGCGCGAAGATGCACTCCGGCTGCTCGATGAGGTGGGGCTCGCAACTCGCGCCCACCATCGACCGGCGCAGCTTTCGGGCGGTCAGCAGCAGCGCGTCGCGATCGCGCGTGCGCTCGTCAACGCACCGGCCCTCGTCCTTGCGGACGAACCGACGGGTGAACTCGATTCCAGCACGGCCTCAGCCGTGCTGGACGTGTTCGAACGCTTCAATCGCGAGCGCGGTCAGACGATCGTGCTCGTTACCCACAATCCGTCGGTCTGGCAGCGCTGCGATACGGTCATCACCTTAGCCGACGGCCGCATCGTCGATATCGTTCGCAGCTCCGGGAAAGCCGCATCGTGACCGGCGCGTTCGCGCGTCTGGGCTCGCCGGCTACGTTCGCGTTCGCGCTGCCGGCCTTCGTTGCGGCGATCGTCGTAACGTCCGTATTGACGGCGTCCGCCGGCGCAGCGCCGGACACAGGCGACGCGGCGCCGGTGCGGATGACCGTTGCGGGCGATAGCTTAGCGCTCGGCATCGGCGCCTCCGATTCGTCGCGCGGCTTCGCCTTCGATCTTTTCGAACGCGTTCGCGCGCGCCATAGGACGAGCCAGGTGACGAACCTCGCGATCGGTGGAGCGACGACCGCCGACGTCGTGCGCCTCGAATTGCCTCGTATCGCGACGACGCGCCCGACGATCGTGCTGATCGAGGTCGGTGCGAACGATCTCGTCCGCCGTCACGCTCCGCGCGATTTCGCGCGCGACTACCGGCGACTCGTCGAAGGTGTTGCCCGAAGCGCGCCTGGAGCGGTGATCGTCCTTTTCAACGTGCCCGATGTCTCCGTTTCACCGATCTTCGAAAGCACCGCGAAACCAGCGCTGCATCGCCTCGCGCTCACGTACAACGATGCGGTCGCCGCCGAAGGGCGGCGGACGCACGCACCCGTTGTCGACCTGTTCGCGTTTTCCAAACGAGCCAGCACGGAGCCGGCGCGCTATCTTAGTGCCGATCGCTTCCATCCCTCGGACGACGGCCACGCTGCGATCGCGGATGCAGCGTGGCCGATCGTACGCTCCGCCCTCGAACGGTCAACGCGCTCGCCACGCAAGTAGGCTCGAAGCCAACGTCATCCTGTCGCGAGCATGGCATCCGTGACGCAACGAAACGTGGAGGTGAACGACTGCATGCGCGGCACGATGCCGTGCTTGGTGCGCTCGCCATTCGCGCAACATCGCGTATAGGTTATTTGGTCGTTACGTATTCTTTGAGTTCTCCCCAGCGTGCCAGAGCACGCAATAACCGTTGGGGCTGATCGAGCCGGCAACTTTCTTGCAATGCCCGTTTGCCTTACGCTGATCTCGGTTCGGGATGTAACTCCGGCACTCATCGCAACTCTTATTGCCATGAGGCTTGTTGCGATACGCCACGGCAAACTGCGGCGCCTTCGCTTCCGCTTCTGCGTGCAGCGCCGCGAACGCGCCGATCGCGATCGGTACCGCCGTTAGCTTCGCAAGTAGCTTGCGCCTCGAAAGAGATTGTTCTTCGTCCACGTTGGGTCACCCATATCTTCACGGTCAGGTATAGGCCGTTTCGCGTTTTCCGGCCGTGGCCATCTATCTCCACACGCACGTTGGCGAGATGCCTGCGCGATTCGCATTAGTCGGTAGCGCCCGTTCCTGTAGCGCAATATTTTTCGGGGTTTAATCGCGATTGTCCACGTCGACCACTTTTCCGCCAAACCCAGTGCCGACAATGAGTCGCCGTCGATAGCGTAAGCCCAGCCCCGAGCACACCGCGCCGGCGAGTCGCTAAAGCGCTGAGTCGGAACGCTTCGCAAAACGTGACGCATTGCGTGCCGACACGTCGATTCTTGGCGCCGTCGAGGAGAGCTGAACCGACGCGCAGCGCACTGCGTTCGACCGCGCGTTTTGGGGCCGTCTTGAACGATGGGATGAAGGAGCTCGCGGAGCTATCGCTCGGCGCCAACGTAGCTTTACGCCACGTTTTCGTGGCGGCGCCCGGAGCGGACGAACTCATACTCGGCAACGGCGAGCGTTATCGAGCGCTCGTCGAGAACCGGCAGTCGCTCGAAAATCGCCCACGTGCGGTAATACCCGCGGAGGGCAGCGACGAGCGCCGCACGATCGCCCGGGCGACCGCGATGGCGCTTAGCAACTTCGCGAGCGAAGCTCCGGATTTTCTGCTCGAACGCCAAGTTTTCGAGGTTTTCGAAGAGCGGTACGGCCTTGGCTTGCTTCTCATGTACGCATCGTATCCGCGCGGTGTGCCAGCGTTATGGCACGTCAAATCTCAAGCGTCAGATGACGACGGTTCTTCGTAAATTTGCGAGATCCAGACGGCTGCAAGGGCGGCCTTGGCGCTGCCGCGGATTTCCACCGACACGTCCCAGGAAACGCGCGCCACCGCCCCCGTGCGGGCGAGGGCTGCGACGCTGAAGACGGCGCGTATCTCGGAATCGACGGGAACCGGTGCGAGGAACCGCAGCCGGTCGAAGCCGTAGTTGACGCTCATCCGCGCGCTCTCCACGGCGATCGCTTCCTGCCGAAAGCGTGGGAGCAACGAAACCGTCAAGAAGCCATGCGCGACCGTCGCCTTATAGGGCGACTGCGTCGCGCAGCGAGCCGGATCGACGTGGATCCATTGCCGATCGCCCGTGAGCGCCGCAAACTCATCGATACGGGCCTGATCGATCCGCAGCCACGCGCTATGGCCGGCCTCGGCACCGAGGCGTTCGGCCAGCGCGTCGACATCGGCAAACGTCGTCAGCATCGCTACGACGTTGGCGCGCGGCGCGTGCCGGACCCTGCGTGGGTCTTCAGGCGACGGCGTCCATCCACGCTGCGATGTCGGCGAGTTCGGGATTGGAAATGCCGTGGCCGATCGGATACTCGCGCGCGGTCAAGCGTGCGCCGCTGCGTTCGCGCAGATACGTCGCCGTACGTGCGGCGAGGTGCTGCGGGATGACGTCGTCGAGCAGCCCGGAGCCGTAAAAGACGGGTACGCCCGCAAGTCGCTCGGGCGCCACCGCGGTCGTCGTATCGAAGGCGAATGCTCCGCTGAGTAAGACGGCGCCCGCAAACGACGTCGGGTCGTCCAGCAGCATGGCGCCGGCCATCATCATGCCGGCGCTAAAGCCCAACAGCACGACGGGACCGTGATAGTCCGAGGTGCCGATCTCTTCGAGCCAATCGCGCATGGCGGCGACCGAGTCGCGCAGGCTGCGCGCGATCGGCTGGGCGACGCCGCGGCTGTCGAACCACGTGTAGTCGCCTTCGGGCAGCGCGACGGGCGCGCGGACGCTGGCGAACGCAAAACGCGGCGGCATGCGATCCGCGATATCGAGCAGATCGCGTTCGTCGGCGCCACGGCCATGCAGCAGGAGCACGAGCGGCGATTGCGCGTGCCGCTGCTTGGGGTGACGCCACAGAGCGATCGTTGGCATGTCGACCCAGTACAACCATGGGCGCGCGATGTCTTGCGAATCGCGAGCGCCAAGCTACGCACGATGGAGCAGGACGTGAAAACGACGGTGCACTTCATCCGGCACGGCGACGCCGTGCCCGATGCGACGACCCCGTTCGCACGAACGGACGGCTATGACGCGATGGGCCTGAGCGCCAAAGGCGTGTTCCAAGCGGACGCCCTCGCGCGCCGTCTCGCGCGCACGCTCGCCATCGCGGCCGTCTATGCGAGCCCTACGCGACGCGCCTACGAAACCGGAGCCGCCGTCGCGCGCGCATTCGATCTCGCCGTCGTGCGCGACGAGCGACTGCGCGAAATTGCGCTCGGGGAGGAGTCGCTCGCCGCGGACCTGACGCCCGCCGAGCAGGCGCGAGCGATCCGGGAACGGCTCGAGTCGCTCGCGGCGATCGCCTTGCGCGACGGTTCGTGGTCGGGCGTCCCGGGAGTCGAACCCGCAGCGGAGGTGCGCGCGCGCATGCGCGCGACGGTCGACGAGATCGTCGCGCGGCATCCGGACGAACACGTGGCGGTCGTCTCGCATGCCGGTACGATCAACGCGCATTTCGCCGCGCTGCTCGGAACGACGCACGACTTCTTCTTCTCGATCGGCAATACGTCGCTCTCGAGCGTGCGCATCGCCCGGGGTCGAACGCTGCTCTTGCGCCTCAACGACACCGCCCATCTCGAACGGGCTTAGCGATACGTCCAGTCGGCGATATTCCAAAGGTCGGAGCCAACCGGCGCCGGGCGAACGCCGTGCAGATCCAGGTTTTCGGCGGCAATTTCGGGCAGCCAGTCGAGAACGTATTCCGGAACGTTTTCGTACAGCACGTGCGAGATACGCGCGTACGCCCGCTTGCGCGCGGCCACGTCGTACGTAGCGAGACCGGCTTTCTGTAAGCGCCCGATTTCCGCATTCTGGAAGAACGAATCGTTCTGACCATTCGGCGGTAAACGATCCGGTGCGATGTAAGTCTCGTCGTCGGGATCGGGCGTGCTGTTGGCCCACGTGTAGAGCGCGACATCCGTCTTGCCGCTCTGAAGCATCCCGCCCGCTCCGAGCGGCGCGAAGAGCGTCGCTGCGGGGAAGTTTTTGACCGACACGTCGGCGCCGAGCGCGCGCCAGGCGCTCTGCAAAAATACTTCGATCGCTTCGCGCGGCTTCACCCCCGTGACGGTCGAGATCGTGAAGGTGAGGGGGACGCCGCTTTTGCGCCGCTGACCGCCGGGCCCGCGCCGCCAGCCGGCGGCATCGAGCAGCGCGTTCGCACCCGCGAGATCGTACGGATAGTGGCGCAGCGCCGGGTCGCCCCAGCCGAAATCCGGGTTGAAATGCGTCGGCGCCTTGCGCCCGAAACCGTGATAGATTTTCGCGTAGATGCCGTCTTCATCGACGGCATAACAGAGCGCCAGCCGCACGGCGCGCTCGTCGAGCGGGGCCCGCTTGGTATTGAAGTTGAGATGCTCCCATTTGAGCGTCGAGACCGATTGCAGCGCGATCGCGGGCATGGCGCGAATCTGCGCGGCCTGCACCGGCGGAATATCGAAATACAGATCGATTTCGTGTGTGCGCAGCTGGGAGAGCATCGTGTTCTGATCCGGAACGAAGCGCACCACGACGTGTTCGATCTTCGGTGCGCCGCGAAAGTACGCGTGATTGGCGTGAAAGCGCATTTCGTTGCCGTGCTGCCAGCCTTCCAGAACGTACGGTCCCGAACCGAGGGGGCCTGAATTGAACGGCACGCGATTGAGCGACGACGAACCACGCAACACGTGTTCGGGCAAGATCGCACCTTGCGCCGCATTTCTGAATAGAAATAGCGCTGGGGGATACGGCTCGCGCAAGTGGATTTTGACGGTATGCGGATCCGGCGCTTCGATGCGCGTAATGCGATCGTAGCCGATTCGCGTCGGCACGTTGTTGGCCGGATTCATGATCTGATGCCACGTGTAGATGACGTCGCGCGCGGTCACCGGGACGCCGTCTTGCCAGGCAGCCTTCGGCATTAAGTGATACGTCAGCGTCCGGCCGTCTTTGGAGATACCGCCGTTGGCGAGCGTCGGAACCTCGCGCGCAAGATCGGGAATGGGCCGCCCGCGATCGTCGAAACGAATGAGACCGTCGAAGACCAGCTGAAACACGTCGGTCGAGAACGACATTTCGGTCAAGACGGGGTTGAGCGTATCGGGCTCTTCGTAAAATCCGATCCGCACGGTATCGGGTTTGGTCCACGGATGCAGCGCGTCGGCGTGCGAGGCCGTGCCCACGCGGGTACACGCCGTCGCGAACACCGTTAGCGCGACGGCGAGCGTAACGAAGGAGAGCCGCAACGACGCGCGCACCGCTCGAGGCTACGTTATTCCGAGCAGTTCGATATCGAAGATCAGCGTAGCGCCGGGCGGAATCGCAGTGCCCGCACCTTGTGCGCCGTAACCGAGCTCGGGCGGAATCGTTAGCGTTCGCCGGCCGCCGACCCGCATCGTCGCGACGCCCTCGTCCCAGCCTGCGATGACTTGATGAGCGCCGAGCGTAAATTCGAAAGGTTCGTTACGATCGCGCGAGCTGTCGAACTTCAGACCGTTCGTGAGCGTACCCGTGTAATGGACGCGGACTTTCTGTCCGGTTTTGGGCGCCGGTCCTTTCCCGACGACGTTGTCGACGTAGCGCAGTCCGTCGGGCAAAAGCACGGTTTTCGGCCCCTTCGACGCAGCCTTCTTCGCGGACGCATGCGCCGCGTGCGCCGCGTGCGCCGCCGTATCTGCGCGCGCCGCGACGGGCAGCGCGAGCAGCGTAATGACGAACGAGGACCGCTTCATACGCTCGCGTTTCGAAGCGGCGAAGCCGCGGTCCCCCGCGACCTCGCAAAACGAAAGATACCGGACGTGCACCGTCCGGTATCTCGAGCTCTAGCCTGCGGCAAACGTGCTAACGCTTTTAGTCGTCGTCATCGTGGTGATGCTCGCGGCCGCGATCGCCGCGGTCGTCATCATCGCCGTCGTGATGGTGGTGGTGCTTGTTCCAGCCGTAGTGATGGCCGCGGTTGCCATGCCCGTTGCCGTTATAGCCTTGCGGATAATAGACGACCGGCTGATTGTTGCACGGGGCACCATAGCCGTCGTACGAGCATTGTTGGCCGTTGCCGTTGCCCGTATAGAGGACGTCGCCATTGGGATACACGACGCGGCCGTCGCCGAAAATCGTGCCGCCATCTTGCGTGCGGCCGACGGGTGTATTCGCCTGAGCCTGCTTGTGCCGAACGTTGTTCGAAATTAAAATTGCGGCTACAGCGGCAGCGCCGCCGAGAAGGACGGCGGTCGTCGACGCGCTATCGGCGCGCGCCGGCCGCGGCGCGATGCCGACGAGCATCGCGAGGAGCGTGAAGACCGCTACTATAGCGGTGAACCGCTTGCGTTGGACGGGATAAGCGGCTGAATGCATGTTTTGAAAACCTCCGCTCCGCTAACGCTCGATTCTGCGAAATTGTTACCCGCGTCACAGAATCGCGCCGCCTCCGCTCGGTCCCGTTACCTGCCGAAGGAGCGGAGCGAGCGCCTGGGCGTCGTGCTCGTCCTCGGGAACGATCGCGACGTGCGTGCCGCTGCGGGTCGCGATGACGACGGTCGTCGCGCGTTTCGGGCACACGTCCAAACACGAACTCTCGACGATGCGGACGTGCTTGCGTAGGCCCTCCGCCGCGAGGGCTTCTTTCAAGCCACGGCGCAACGATTTCTCGTACCCCTCGCACGCGCGGCAGACCACGATGAGGCCGGCGTCCCACGTCGGCTCGACCGATCGTATATCGCTCATCCAAACGACCCTACCCGTGCGCGCCCGCGCTCAGTCGTTCGCGACCGTGCGGCGCGTCGAGATGCTGCAGCGGCCCGACCGGTACGATGCGCGTCGGATTGATCTCGGGATGCGTCGTGTAATAGTGTCGTTTGATGTGCTCGAAATCGACGGTCGAGGCGATGCCGGGCTGCTGATACAGATCGCGCAGGTAGCCCGAGAGATTGGGATAGTCGGCGATGCGCCGCAGATTGCATTTGAAATGGCCGACGTAGACCGGATCGAAGCGTACGAGCGTCACGAAGAGACGCCAATCCGTTTCGACGGGTCGCGCGCCGAAAAGATAACGCCGGTTTGCAAGCCGCGCATCGAGCAGATCGAGCGTTTCGAACAAACGGTACACCGGCGGTTCGTAGGCGGCTTGCGTCGTCGCAAAGCCGGCCCGGTAGACGCCGTCGTTGACCGTTTCGAAGATCAGGCCGTTGAGTTCGTCGATCTCCGCTCGATGTTCGGCGGGATACAGATCGACGTGCCGTTTCGCAAAAGCGCCGAACTCCGTTTCGAACGCGCGCATGATCGAGTCGTCGTTGTTGCTGACGATGCGTTTGGTCTGCATATCCCACAGGACGGGTACCGTCACCCGGCCGCGATAACCCGGGTCGTTCGCGTCGTACGCTTCGCGCAGAAACGCAAATCCGTTGATCGGGTCGCGCGAGTAGCCGCGCCCGTCACGAAATGCCCAGCCTTCTTCGTCGGTACGAAACGGATCGACGACCGTCATCCCGACGGCATCGTCGAGTCCCACTACCTCGCGCACGATGACCGTGCGATGCGCCCATGGGCACGCGAGCGAAACGTAGAGATGATAGCGCCCCGCGGCCGCGGGATACAACGAGTCGGGCGCGGCGGAGACGCGCTCGTCGAAGGCATCTTGCTGACGTAAGAACGCGCCGCCCTCGGACTGTTCGCTCGGGAATTGGGCTTTAACGGTCATCGCGCAAGTATAGCCGACCTCACGGCGTGCCGCCACCGGCCTGCGCCGCGGCAACGTCGCGCACGATGCGGGCGATGAGCCCGCCGCCGCTTTGAAAGATCGTGAAATGGTCGGCGCCGGGCACGAACGTGAAGGTGGCGTCGCTGCCGAGGGCCTGCAACTCTGCGGCGAGCCGTGCGACGGAGGATTCCAAGTGAAACGTATCGTCCGTCCCGACGAACACGTGGAGCTTGCCCGCAAGTTCCGGCCCGAGCGTCGGCCAGTGTTCGCGCAGGATGCGCGCGAGATCGAAATGCTCGTCCCAATAGGCGGCCACCGTCGCATCGATCGCACCCGTCGCCCGATCGAAGAGCGGCGCGGGCCGGCCATCGGCGGCGCGCGGTCCGAAGACGGCGTCGAACGAGTCGAATTGGCCGCCGTAACCGCGGGCCGCTTCTTTCGCAACGTAGGCGCGCAGGGTCGAGGTGTCGCGGCCGCCGACGCGCACGAAGCCGCGTTCGCCATGCTCGTCGCGATAAAAGTTTTGCGGCGGCGTCTGCGTGAGATCGATGCCCGTGAAGTCGTGGAAATCGACCGGGTCCGGAGCGATCGCCCACGCACCGCCAAAAAAATCCGGGCGCTCGATCTGCAGCCACAGCGCCGACCAGCCTCCCGACGAGTGACCGACGAGAAATCGGCCTGCTGCGGACGTCTCGAGGCGGACGCGCGATTGCACGTACGGAATGAATTCCGTCGTCAGCGCCGTCTCCCACGGTCCGTCGCTCGGCGAATCGACGAATTCGTTATGTCCGTACGGTTGCGAGGCGCCGAGGAAAACGATGACGCAATCCACGTGCGCGGCTCGCAGCGCCGCCTGCCACGTCGCGTCCTCCCGAAACGTCGGCCGATACGAACCGCCGAAGGCGTGCAACACGTAGATGGTTGGAAACGTCCGCACCGGCTCGCGCGCGTACGCCGGCGGCAGAGCGACTTCGGCCCGCATCTCGATCGGCCGCCCGAAGAACGCGGAGAGCGCCGGGCTCGTAAAACGGAGGTCGAGGTCCGCTCGTGCGGTGCCACAGGACGCGCCCACCGCGATAGCGCTACCGGCAATTCCCGCGATCAGCTTGCGCGCGCACCGCACCGCTGCGAATACGAACCGATTCCCCGTCACACGCTCTCGCGCACTTCGCCGTGATTGCGATGCACGGGTGAAAAAAACAGCTGCGCGAGCAGCAGACCGGCCACGATCTCGACGGCCGCGATCACGGAATTGACGGCGATCGCGGCCGAATCCGCGGCGTCGTTCTGCAGAATGTACAAAATGCTTTCGTAGCTCAGGGCTCCCGGGACCAGTATCAGCAGCCCCGGAACGAGCAGGACGGCTTGCGGGATGCGCGCGTATTTCGCACCGAGCGTCGTGATCAAGCCGACGACGAGCGCGCTGCCGAACGTGGCGACTTGGTGCGCCGGCAGCAACGCGAACGAACGGTACGCGAGCTCGGCGATGGCACACGAGCCGAACACGAGCGGATAGTCGACGGTGCGCGCGTTCTGGAGAATCGCGATGCCCGTCGCGATCGCCACCACCGCAAGCGCGATCGCGTACCACGATAACGGCGTGAACGGTTGCGGCGTGACGTGCATCGCCGATGCCCCGACGACCGCGATGCCGAGCGCGAACCCGCATCCGAGCGACAGGACCGTCATTAGGACGCTGCCCAGCCGCGCGGTGCCCGCGACCAGATTGCGATAGGCGAGTTCGTGCAGCGCCGCTGTAAGCTGCAGGCCGGGCAGCAATTGCACGACGCCGGCGACGAGCGGCACGTACACGTTGAGCGGATGCACGTGCGCTGCATAGAACGTCACGATCGCCGTCGCGACGAAGGCCGCGAGAACGTTGAAGAGCCGATCGATTGTCGGCACGATGCGCCCGCCCACGGCGAGCACGCCGGCCGCGAGGCCGGTCGCTCCGGCGACGGCGATCTCGTGCTGACGGCCCCCCAAAATGACCGCCGCGCCGAGCGATAGGACGGTATACGCCACGATCGTGGAAGCGACGCTCGGCGTGCGACGTAATGCGGCCACCCGTTCGACGTCGCGCAGAACGCTCCGCGCATCGATACGGTTATGAAGTATCCGTTCGTATAACGCATTGAGCAGCGCGAGACGCTGCAGATCGATCGCCCCCGGTTCGAGCCGCAGCAAAACGACTCTCTGGGCGTTGGCGGAACCGAGCGCGGCCGTAATGCTCGTCGGCAAGGCCGTCACCTGCAATTCCAGCGACAGGGCCGCCGCCGTCAGATGCATCAGATCTTCGAGTTGATCGGAGGGCACGCCGGCTTGATGGTAAGCACGGCCCAGCGCAATGACGAGCGCCGCTTCGGGGTCGCCCGCGACGACCTCGCGTACCGCCGCTTCCGAGGCCGCGAGCGCGACCGTTTCGGCTTCCATGCCCGCCTTCATACGCGTTCGAAGGGCGTGGCTACTTTGCGGGGTAGGAGCCGCTCATGGAACGACCGCACGAACCACCCTCGAACGATCCCGCGGGAATCGTCGCACTCGGGCCCGGCGCGCTCGTGCGCGACGCTGCCGGCGGTGCCGCCGTCGCCTTCGACACGTGGATCCAGACGCGCATGGCCGCCGAATCGCGCACGCAAGACGAGTGTCGCGAGGAGCTCCTCAACGCGATCGCGCGCGGCGACGTCACGATCGAGCACAGCGGCGATCCTTTGGAAGACGCGGCGCGATGATTCGGATGGACGCCCTGGCGGCGGGTGCGGCCGGCGCGCTGACGACGAACGTCCTGCACGAGATCGTTCGGCGCACGCGCAAAGATGCGCCGCGTCGATCTTCTCGGCATGCAAGCGCTCGCGAAATCGAGCGAGGCGGCCGGCGCGAATGCGCCCCGCGGCCGCGCGCTTTACCTTTCGACGCTCGTCGGCGATCTCGCCTCGAACATCGCGTATTTCGCACTCGCAGGCAGCGGGCAACGTACGAAGGGAGCGCAGATCGCCGCCGGCGCGGCGCTCGGCGTCATCGCGGGGATCGGGGCCGTCGTGCTTCCGCGCCCGCTCGGACTCAGTACCGCAACGACGTCGCGTACGCCGGCGATGGCGGCGCTGACGATCGCACTCTATACCGCGGGCGGACTGGCCGCCGGCGCCGTCGCCCGCGGCTGGCGCGCGACGACGAAGCGGCGCCCTAAAAGCCGCGATTCGGCACCGTCTCCGGACCAACGAACGTGATAATGGCCCGCGCCATCGAGCCGCTCGTACCCGTGGGCACCGAAGTAATCGCGTAAACCGGAAAGCAGGTTCGCGGGCCCGTTCGCACGCCGATAGCCGTCGAAATAGGCGAGCGACGATGCAAAAGCGGGAGCCGGCACGCCGTGCGCGATCGAAAGCGCGACCGTGGTGCGCCACGCGGCGTCGCAGCGCGCGAGCGCGTCACGAAAGTACGGCACCAGCATGAGGTTGGTCGCGACGTCGCTCTGCGCGTATGCCTCTTTGATGCGATCGAGAAACGTCGCGCGAATGATGCACCCGCCGCGCCAGATCGTAGCCACCTTTCCCAAATCGAGATTCCACGCTTTCTCGCGCGACGCGAGCGTCATATGCGCGAAACCTTGCGCGTACGCGACGATCTTCGAAGCGTAGAGCGCGTCGCGCAACGCATCGATTCCGGACTCCGACACCGCCGCAGGCAGTTCGAGGGGCCCGTGAAGCACCTGCGCGGCCCGGACGCGTTCGTCTTTGGCCGACGAAAGGACGCGTGCGAAGACGGCTTCGGTAATCGCGGTGATCGGCGTGCCGAGTTCGAGCGCGTTTTGCGCGGTCCAGCGGCCCGTGCCTTTTTGCTCCGCGCGGTCGAGAATGACGTCGACGAGCGGTTTGCCGGTACGCGCGTCGGTTTTTCGTAAAACCGCAGCGGCGATCTCGATGAGGTACGAATCGAGATCGCCGCTTTTCCACGTCGTGAAGATCTCCGCGATGCGTTCGGCGTCGAGTCCGTACACGGAGCGCAAGATGTCGTACGCTTCGGCGATGAGTTGCATGTCGGCATATTCGATGCCGTTGTGAACCATCTTGACGAAGTGGCCGGCGCCGCCGGGCCCGATGTAGGTGCAGCACGGCGTACCGTCGACTTGCGCCGCCATCTTTTCGAAGATCGGCCGAACGCGTGCGTAGGCAGCCGCATCGCCGCCGGGCATCATGCTCGGCCCGAGCAGCGCGCCTTCTTCTCCGCCGGAAACGCCGACGCCGAGATACTGAATGCCGAGGGTCGCGGCGTCGGCCGCACGGCGCTCCGTATCGGCGAAGAGCGAATTGCCGCCATCGATGAGGATGTCGTCGCGTTCCAGGAGCGGTGCGAGTTCCGCGATGACGGCATCGACGGGCGCGCCCGCCTTGACCATCATGACGATCGCACGCGGCCGCCGCAGAGCCGCGACGAACGTCGCCGCATCGTGCGCCCCGACGAAGCTGCCTTCGGAACCGTGAGCCGCCAGCAGCTCGTCGGTTTTCGCAGCCGTGCGATTATGCACCGCCACGGCGTAGCCCTTATGGGCCGCGTTGCGCGCGAGGTTCGCGCCCATCGTCGCGAGCCCCGTGATGCCGATATCGCACGTCGCAGTCGTTTCCATGAGCACGAGTGTGCCCGTTCGCTGCACTCTCTCCCTTGCCATAGCCGAGCGCCGCCTCGCCGAGACGGACAGGCGATATGCCGCGACGTAGCGGAAAAACGCCGGATGAGCGAACGCCGCCCGCACTGGACGCAGAGCCGCTCGTGCTATAACGCTAGCGGCGCACCGAAAGCGGCATTCGCGACGAAACGCGCCGCGCAGAAAGCGATTCCGAAGACGTCCCGCGGGCTTGCGGCGTACGCGTGTGAGAAGCACGGCTGGCATCTCGGGCACGGATAGCCCACGGCGCGCCCTACAGGAGGTCGTCCAACAGGTTGCGTGCGCGATCCAACAGGGCCGGATAGCCGCTCGCGCGCGCGCGCCGAACGTTCGTCAGCCGTGCGGCGAGGGCCCGGGTTTGCGCCCGGTGACACGGGAGACAAAGGGTGCGCAAATTCGCGAGGTCGTTGCGCCCGCCTTCGGCGAGCGCGACGACGTGATCGGCGTCCCACCACGTTTTGCGCCGGCGTCGCGACGGCACGTTCCACGACTCGGCAAACGCGGCACGTTCGTCCTTCGGCAGCGCGAGATACGCGCGGCGAAGCGCGCGACAGTCGGCAGCGCAGAGCGCGCAAACGCCCCGGTCGCGTTTGGCAACGTGCGCCCGCAAGCCCCGCCACGTGGCGGCAGCCCAATATGCGTTCGAGCAGGCATCCCCGCACCACACGCGGCGGCGCGGCCCGATCTCGGCCTCGCAGCCCAGACACAACTTGCGTCCGCTCGGCCCGGTCCGGCCCGCCACCCGCGCCTCGAGTTCGGCGAACGCGACGCCGATCGCGGCGCCGCGATGCGTTCGCGGGACGCCGCTACGCACCGCTAGGGTGCTCGTCATGCAGTGCCGCATGAACGCGCGCGTGCATGAACGCCAGATGTGCGCGCGTTTCGCGGTCAAGTCTCGGCGCGCGACTGGCGCGCGCGGTTTCCCCGAGCAATGCCGTCAATTCGGCAAGCGCGAGCGAACGGGCATCGCTCGGCGCGCCGATGGCCGGGGTAGCGTACAGCCCGACCAGCGTTTCGAGATACCGCTGCTGTAGGTTCCGCCGCAGCCGGCCGATGGACGCCATCTTCGTCGAGCCCCGCAACTCGGTATAGACGCTGCGGTGCATCCACGTGAAAAGATCGCCGAGATGCATCGCGTGCGCGTCCGCCGTTTCCGCAGCGGCGTCGGAGATGCGCGCGAGCACCGGTGCCTGGAACATCTGCGCGAGCGCGTCGCCCTGCAGCTTTCCGATTTCGTCGGCGAGGGGCACGTCGTGGCGCTGCGGAGGATCGTACGAGAATTGCGGCAGATTGCCGTAGCCCTCGAAGCCGACGTACCCGTAACCCGCCCATTCGCTGTAACCCAGATTCGCTACGAGTGCGGGCGACAGCCTCCACGCATCGGCGGCGAACAGATACCGGTCCAGCAGATCGAACGCGCGCCGCTGATCGGCAAAACGAACGGGTACGATCGGCGCTCGCGCACCCGGGTCACCGCGATGGGCGCGCGAGATGTATTGGCCGCCGATGTAATGCGTCGGCATCTCGGCGCAACTCGCATACCGGCCCAGCACCGTCCGGAAGGCGTCCGTCTCGTCTTCGTACGCAGCCCCCCTCGCCGGAAAACGTTCGTTTAGGCGCGCGAGTAACGCGCGATTCATACGCAACTGCACGTCGCACCAGCCGAGCGGATCGTTCGTGAGAATGCCTTGTTCCACGCGCGGGTCCGAGTCATGGCCGTTTTTCCAACTGACGTCTTCGTCGGAGGCATAGCGATACGTCGGATCGCTCCAGGCGCTCGCCCATTTCGAAAGCGTCGGTATCTCATCCTCGGGCGTCGTCGCGCCCGGAATGCGGCCGTAGGCCCATTTCATCGCGTAGTAATCGTACGGCCCGAGGGTCGTCTGCTGATAATCGCCTTGCGGATACGAAGCGGGCCAAACGTTTGTCGGCGCGTACTCCATGACCGTCGACGCGATGCCGTTTTTTGCGGTAAACGTCTTGTCCTGAAGTTGTTTTGCCGTGTACGCGCGCGAACCGATAAAATTGTGCTGCATGCCGAGGTTGTGGCCCGTCTCGTGCATGATGACCGCGAGCCATTGATCGTCGAGATATTGCTGCGGCATGGGATCCGTCGAGCGGCCGAAACGCACCGGATCGACGATATGGGTCCATTCGCGCTGCGCGAACATCGGCACGTCGGCCGAAATGAGAATGCCGGTGCGAAATTCCTCACCCGTGCGCGGGTCGAAGAGCGTCTGCGAATCCGCGCCGAAGCTCGCGTGGTATTCCGTCACCCAGCGCAAGACGTTATAGCGAATATCGTCGGCGTCCCACGCCGGGTCGTCGGGCTGATCGCGGACCTGCAATGCGTCCGAAATTCCAATCTTTTCGAAAGCGAGGTTCCACTTCAGCACGCCCGCGCGGATCGCCGCACGATACGCCTGCGGAATCGTGTTGCTCAGGTAGAACACCATCGGGTGTTTGGCGGGCGACAGCGGCTTGGCCGGATCGGAGGGCTGTAGATTCCAGCGGACGATGTAGCGCAGTTTGCGCGAAAGCACCCGATCCGTATCGTAGCTCTGATAGATCGCATCGTAGATGCCGACGCGGTCGTCGGCGTAACGCGGCGTATAGTCGCTGCGGTCGGGCGGCTCTGCGATGTTGTACACCACTTTGAGTTGCACGTTGCGTGGATCGGCGAGGACGTCGGCGATCCGCTGATCCTCGGCGTGCCAGCTCTGCAACGCCTCGAGCACGACATTTTTTGGGAAAGCTTTCGTCGCCCCGAAATACGTCCGGTCTTTATCGAGCGCGTACGGTTCGGCTTTGGGGCGGTCGCGGATGTTGGCTTTGAGAACGGACTTGAGGTTGAGCTGATCCTCGAGAAATGGCGCTGCATCGATGACGACCGCGCCCGTCTTCGCGTCGATCGCGGCGATCGGTGCGAGGCCGACGATCGAGCGCGCGAACGATGCGTCGATCGCCCGCGTCGCGGCCGGCGAATGCGGTGCGATGAAATACGGGCTCGGCCAGACGAGCGCGACGGCGTTGCCGGCGCGCTCGAAGCGCAGCAGTTCGGTCGGAAGATGATCCGTGTTGCCCGAGACGACGCCCTGGCCGCCGACCCCCGACGCCGGCACGATCGTCGCGACGAACTCGTGGCCGAGCTGCGCCGCAGCGAGTTCGAGATAGACCTTGCCGTCTTTATGCCAAATCGTCAGCAGGCCGCGCTGCCCTTGGGCACCTTTGACGAACGTATCGTAGCTGGCAATGCCGTCGGCGCGCGCACGCGTCGTAACGGCCGCTAAAAGTACGAATAGCGTCGAGGCCAGCGTAAAGAAGCGGCGTACCGTCATGCATTTACTTTGGCTATGCGACGATCCGCTTCCGCTCGCGGGGCGCCCGTCGACTAGCTGATGGAGAGCGGTTTGTACTTGATGCGATGCGGCTTCGCGGCTTCTTCCCCGAGGCGCATACGTTTGTTCGCTTCGTATTCCTGATAGTTACCTTCGAAGAAATAGACGCTCGAATCGCCTTCGAAGGCGATGATATGCGTCGCGATACGGTCGAGGAACCAACGGTCGTGGCTGATGCACAGCACCGTCCCCGCGAACTCGCTCAAGCCATCCTCGAGCGCACGCAGCGTTTCGACGTCGAGGTCGTTGGACGGTTCGTCCAGGAGCAACACGTTGGCACCAGCGAGCAACGTTTTCGCAAGATGGAGCCGGCCGCGTTCGCCACCGGAGAGCGTTCCGACCATCTTCTGCTGATCGGCGCCTTTGAAATTGAAGCGCCCGAGATAGGCGCGCGACGGCATCTCGAACTTCCCGACCATGATGTAATCGCGGCCGCCGCTAACGTCCTGAAAGACGGTCTTCTCGTCTTCGAGCACTTCGCGCGTCTGCTCGACGACGGCCAACTTCACGCTCGGACCGATTTTGATCTGGCCCGAATCGGGTTCTTCTTTGCCCGCGATCATGCGGAACATCGTCGACTTCCCGGCGCCGTTGGGGCCGATGATGCCGACGATCGCGCCTGCGGGAATCGTGAAATACACGTTCTCCATCAGCAGTCGATCGCCGTAGCTCTTACTGACGCCGGCGAACTCGATCACCTGCGCCCCGAGCCGCTCCGCGACGGGGACGAAGATCTCTTGGGTTTCGTTGCGCTTCTGATAGTCATAACTCGAAAGCTCTTCGAAGCGGGCCATGCGGCTTTTGTTTTTGGATTGCTGGCCCTTGGTGCCGGAGCGGACCCACTCGAGTTCTTTTTTGAGCGCTTTTTGGCGGGCCGACTCTTCCTTCTCTTCTTGGGCCAGCCGATCGCGTTTTTGCTCGAGCCACGAACTGTAGTTGCCTTTGAACGGAATGCCGCGGCCGCGATCGAGCTCGAGGATCCACTCCGCGGCGTTATCGAGAAAGTAGCGATCGTGCGTCACGGCCACGACGGTACCGGGAAACGCCTTGAGATATTTTTCCAGCCACTCGACGCTTTCGGCATCGAGGTGATTGGTCGGCTCGTCGAGCAGTAGCATGCCGGGCTTTGAGAGCAGCAGGCGGCAGAGCGCGACGCGGCGTTTTTCTCCGCCGGAGAGGGGACCGATCTTCGCGTCCCACGGCGGCAGACGCAGCGCGTCGGCGGCGATCTCGAGCTGCTGCTCGAGATTGTCGCCGTCTTGGGCGAAGATTACGGCCTCGAGCTTCGCTTGACGGTTAGCGAGCTTATCGAAGTCGGCGTCGGGATCGCCATACGCGGCGTACACCGCTTCGAGTTCCTTGCGCGCCGCCAACACTTCGCCGAGCGCCTCTTCGACCGTCTCGCGAACCGTCTTTTCGGGATCGAGTTTCGGTTCTTGCTCGAGATAGCCGATCGTAAGATCGTTCATCGCCTTGGCTTCGCCGTCGAACTCGGTCTCGACGCCGGCCATGATGCGCAAGATCGTCGACTTGCCCGAGCCGTTGATGCCGAGAATGCCGATCTTGGCTCCGGGATAAAAACTCAGCGAGATATCTTTGAGGATCTGACGCTTGGGCGGCACGAGCTTGCCGACGCGCTGCATCGTATAAACGTACGACATGGATTTCCTAAGCTGACGGAGGACGGTCGTCGGAAGATTGCCCTCGAAAGGCCGCGTCGCCTGTGCTGGCGCGCGTAAGGCGCCTTACCCGGCCGCGCCGAGCGGAGGTGCTACACTCGGCGCACCGCCATCCCTCGCCAGGAGCCGCCGATGAAGTTCTTCCCTCTCGCCGTCTGTTGCATCGTCCTCGCCGCGCCGCACGCCGTCGTTGCACAGGAGCGCGGCGGCCTGGCCCCCGTCTATGCGGCCTCGGAAGGCTGGCTCAACGGCACGGCTTCGCCCGAAACGCTCAAGAACAAGGTCGTCGTCGTCGACGTCTTCACGTTCGGCTGTTACAACTGCAAGAACGTCGTGCCGGAGCTGCGTGCGCTCGAATCGCTGCAGTCTAAAGACGTCGCCGTCGTCGGCGTGCACAGCCCTGAGACGTCGTACGAGAAAGATCGCGCGAACGTGGTTTCCAATCTGCGCGGGCAAGGCATTACGTGGCCCGTCGCGATCGACAATTCGTTCAAGATCTGGAACGCCTACGGTGTAAACGCGTGGCCCACGCAGCTCTTCTTCGATCGGCACGGCCGCCTGCGCAAAACGATCGTTGGCGACTCTCAGGACGATGCCGTCAAAGCGACCGTCCGCGAACTCGTCGCCGAGAAGTAGGTTTTTACGCGCGTCGCGCGCGGACGGCGCCGGCGAGCGTATCGAGCACGGCGACCGATTCGGGCCAGGCGATGCACGCATCGGTGATGCTCTGACCGTACGCGAGCGGGCGACCCGGTACGAGATCCTGGCGCCCCGCAACGAGATGCGATTCGACCATGACGCCCGCGATCGTTCGGTCGCCGCGCGCGATCTGCACGGCGATATCGCGCGTCACCGCGATCTGATTGGCATACTGTTTGGAGCTATTACCGTGGCTCGCGTCGATCATTAAGCCTGTCGTGAGACCCGCCGTACCGAGCGCGCTCGCGACGCTAGCGACGCTCGCCGCGTCGTAATTCGGCGACGTTCCGCCGCGCAGGATGAGGTGGGCGTCGTCGTTGCCGGTCGTCGCGACGATCGCCGAGCGGCCTTCTTTGGTGACGGAAAGAAAGTGGTGCGCGTGATTGGCCGCGCCGATCGCATCGAGGGCAATCTTGATGTTGCCGTCCGTGCCGTTTTTGAAGCCGACCGGACACGAGAGGCCCGAGGCCAGTTCGCGATGGACTTGCGATTCCGTCGTGCGCGCGCCGATCGCGCCCCACGAGACGAGATCCGCGATGTACTGCGGCGTGATGGTATCGAGAAATTCGCTGCCGGCGGGAACGCCGAGCTCGTTGATCGCGAGCAGCAGCGCGCGCGCGACGCGCAGGCCGCGATTGATCTCGTACGTGCCGTCGAGTGCGGGATCGTTGATGAGCCCTTTCCAGCCGACGGTCGTGCGGGGCTTTTCAAAGTACACCCGCATCACGATCTCGAGCGCGTCGCCCAAACGCGCGCGCTCGGCAACGATCCGGCTCGCGTACTCGCGCGCGGCGACGGGATCGTGGATGGAGCACGGACCGATGACCACGAGTAGCCGATCGTCCCGACCGTGGAGGATGGCGTGCGCGGCGCGACGAGTCGCAGCCACGAGCTCGGCAGCGGGCTCGGTTGCGGGAAGATCGCGCAGCAAATCGGCGGGCGTCAATAATTCTTTGAGCTCGCGAATGCGAAGGTCGTCGGTCCGTGAGATGGTCATCGCCGCGCAGTCGCTTCCGCCGCTGCCGCGAGAACCCTCGCGGCTGCGGCGGGTCGCTCGGCATGGCGGCCGAAGCCTTTCGCATGCTGCAACCACTGCGCGCGCTCTTGACGTGGGACTGCCCGGACGATCTGCTCGCCCCGCTGCGAACGATGGACGTCCACGTTACTCGGGTCGGGCGACAACAGTCGCAGGACGAGATGTGCGCGGCGATTGCCGATAAACACGCCCTCCTCTGCCATCCCTTTGCGCCGGTTCCGCGCGCCGTCATCGACGCCGCGCCGGAGCTGCGCGTCGTGTCGACCGTCGCCGTCGGGTACGATAACATCGATCTCGCGGCGTTACGCGAACGCGGCATCCCGCTCGGGCACACGCCGGGCGTCGTCGTCGAATCGACGGCCGATATCGCGTACGCGTTGATTCTGGGCATCATGCGTCGCGTCTTCGCAGGCGACCGCTACGTTCGCGCGGGGTCGTGGCCGCAGGCGATGGACGCGCTTGGAACCGATCTCGCCGGGAAGACGCTCGGGATCGTGGGGCTGGGCGCGATCGGCCTGGCCGTTGCCCGGCGCGCCCGCGCGAGCGGCATGCGTATCGTGTACTCCAATCGGCGGCCCCGTTCCGACGCGCCGGAGGCGACATTTGCGACGATCGATACGTTGCTGCGCGAGGCGGATTGCGTGTGCGCCATGGTCCCATTTTCCGCCGAGACGGCGAAGCTGTTCGATGCGCGCACGTTCGCAAAGATGAAGCGCGGCGCGTATTTCGTCAACGCCGCCCGCGGCGGTATCGTCGACACGCAGGCGCTACACGACGCGCTGGCGAGCGGGCAGCTTACGGCGGCGGCCGTCGACGTGCTCGATCCCGAACCGATCGGCGCCGACCATCCGCTGCTGGCGTTGCCGAATTTCTTCATCACGCCGCATATCGGTACGGCGACGTACGAGACGCGCGGCGCGATGGCGGCACTGTGCGTCGCAAATGCAGTCGCGGGCCTGCGCGGCGAACCGCTCGTCGCGCCCGTCCCGTAATCGGGCACTACGGCGGCCCCTCGAGCGTCGCGGCGAGGAACGCGCGCGTCAGCGGCTCCGCAATGCGCGCGCCGAGGCCCCCGGGGATTTCGTCGAAGGCGTGATTGCTCCACGGAAGTTCGACTGCCGCAACGCGATCGCCGTGCGCGCGCAGCGCGTCCCGCAGCGAGCGCTGCATATCGGAGGTGATCAGCGAATCGTGCTGACCGACGATCAGGAACGTCGGCGGCAAGCCGGCACGCACGTGGACGAGCGGCGACGCGGCGCGATACGCCGCACGTCGCTCGGAGGGCGGTGCACCCAGATAGGCACGCAGGATCGAGCGCACGTCCGCGGGATCGGGACGCGGGGGCACGTCGTACCCGGCGAGCAGATCGGTTGGGGAATAGTACCCGACGGCCGCGCGCACGTGCAGGGGACCGGTTTCGTAGGCCGCGAGCAAGGCGAGTTCGGCGCCGGCGCTGCGTCCGAAGAGCGCGACGCGCTGCCGGTCGACGTGCCAAACTGCGGCATTGCGCGCGATCGTCGCCAGCGCGTCGCGCACGTCGTCGAGCTGCGTCGGATACCGATAGCGCGGGGCGTGCCGGTAGTCGATCGCGATGACGGTGTACCCGCGGGCGGCGTAGGCTTGGGCGAGCCTCTTCGTATCGCGTCGCGCGCCGAACATCCAGGCACCGCCGTACAGCGCTACGATCGTCGGCCGCAGCCCCGCTGCGGACGAACGATAGACGTCGAGTCCCAGGGTCGCGCCGTCGCGTAAGGGCACGCGCCGATCGGCCAACACATTGAAGCCGGACGGCTGGCGTTGGGTCGCGTGGCGCGTTCCCGTACCAAACGCTACGGCGCCGCGCACTTCCCGTTCGCCCGCTATCCGGGCCGGAAAAAATTCGGCGAGCGGCACGAGGGCGAGCAGGCTCGCGAGAGCCGCACAAACGACCGCGATATCGCGCATGCGGCCCCTGCCGAACGTCCATGCCCCGAACGCCACGAGCAGCGCCAGGCCGAATAGCACCGGCGCAACCTCCGGCACGATGACGGCAAGTGCGAGCAACGGCAGCGCCGGAACGGGCAGCGTCCCAGCGATCTCGAGGACGAGCACGATCGCCGCAAGCGCGACCATACACGCGTTGCCGGCGGCACGAAGAATGACCACGCCGCTTCGACGCCGGCGCCAGCCCGCGGGATGCACGTTCGCACGCTGGGAGCGGAATGTTTTTCGGAGCGGATGTGGGGAAGAACTCGGGCGATGTCCCCTCGCGTCGCGTTTGGGTTAATCGCTATCGTCGCCCTATTCGTGCCGGTGGGTGAGTCGGCGCGGGCGCTCGCGCGTTCGCACGCGCATCACGCGCGTACCGCCGCCCCTCGCGCCATACCGCGGCGACACGGGCCCGAATGCCCCACCGTCGACGTCGCGTTGATCGGGACGATCGACTCGAAACGCGCCCGCGCCGGCGACCGCTTCGAATTCATAACGCTCGCCACGATTCGCATCGAGCTCAAACCGATACCCCGCGGAACGCGTGGCGCCGGTTTCGTCGAAACGCTCGCGCACTCGCGCGGCAACGGCCGTCCGGGATATCTCGTGCTCGATGCGCGCTACCTGCGGATGCCGGGCGGCCGACACGTACCGGCGTCCTTCGCACCGGGAAGTGACGGCCAAACGGCCGCATTCGTGCTCGCCGGATCGACGGACGCGCCGGGGGTTCTCGGCTATACCCCCCTCGTCGCCGCAACGTCGGTCTATAACCTCTTCCATCACGGCAAGGACGCCGCGCTCGTCCGCGGCTCGCGCGTACCGATCATCGTCGGCGACGGCTTAGCGGCCGGTACGTGTTCGGTATCGTGGATGCCGTAGACCCCCAGGGCGAGCGCCCGGCGCACTCGCGCCGGGCGCTCGCGCGGTGAAGCGCGTTAGTGCGTGCTCCCGCTGCTGATCTGCAAGTTGTGAAGGAGGTCGGAGTTCTGCTTTGCGATCCCGTCGGCCATCTTGCGCATCTCGGGCTTCTTACTGCACGCCATTTCCATCTTGGCGGCCTCCATCATCATTTTTGCGTTCGCGGCGACCATTGCCGAGAAATCGCGGTCGAGGTTGCCGCTAGCCGGCATGCTCGACACCGTTTTTCCCATCGTCATCATTTTGGCGTCGGCGGTCGCGCAGTCCGGCGCCATGGCGATCACGAGCCCGACACCGCCGGCGGGCGCCCCCTGTTGGGCGAGCGCAGGCGCGGCGATTGTCGCCAGCACGAAGCCACAGGTGAGAGCGATATTGCTCGATAGACGCATAGATCTCCTTACGGCCTCATACCGAAGCCGCGTTCGTTACGTTTAAAATAAAGTCGGATAACGATAAAATCGTAACAGAGCGAGCGCTGGTAGCGCAGTAAGGATGCCTACGCGAGCAGCACCGCGGGCGCGAGCAACCTCTTGTCCGATTCGCGTTCGAACAGATGGATCCGGTCGGGTACGGAGGTCGCGGCGAGCCTTTATCCCGCGCGTACCGTGACATCTCCGGAACGCGCGACACGAGTTGCGCGCCATCTGCGAGGCTCAAGAAGACGTATTGTTCGGCACCTAACGTTTCGATCACGTCCACGACGACCGGCATCGACGATCCTTCGGCTTCCGGTGCGAGCAGCACCTCTTCGGGCCGGATGCCCGCGATCGCACTACCGCGCGCGCCGTTAAGCCGCGCCGTCGAAGCGGCAACGCCGCGCCCGGCCGATGCGCGAACATACCGTCGTCGCGTTGCCGCACGTCACATCGAAAACGTTCATTTGCGGCGAGCCGATAAACGCGCCGACGAACGCGTTAACGGGATTTCATCGACTTCGCGTGGCGGTGCCACTTGCTGCACGACGCCGTCTTTGATCACGACGATTCGATCCGCCATCGTCATGGCTTCGACTCGATCGCGCGTGAGCTAGACGACGGTATTTTGCAAACGTTCGTGCAGCCGTAGAATCTCGGTCCGCGTTTGGACGCGCAGTTTCGCATCGAGATTAGACAGGGGCTCGTCCATGAGGAATACCGCCGGTTCGCGAACGATCGCACGGCCGAGCGCAACGCGTTACCGCTGACCGCCGAGCAGTTCTGCGCTCGCGGCGATCCGCCGGCCGATCTCCTCTTTTGGCGACGTCGTGCAAGCGCAGCCCGAAACTCATATTGTCGTCCACGCTCATGTGCGGATAGAGCGCGTAGTTTTGTAAGACCATCCCGATGTCGCGATCCTTCGGCTCGACATCGTTGACGACGCGCTCTCCGATGCGAATCGTTCCGCTCGAAATCGTTTCAATCCCGCGATCATGCGCAGCGTGGTCTTTCCGCAGCTGGAAGGTCCGACGAGGACGAGAAATTCTCCAGCGGAGATGGCGAGATCGATGCGATCGACGACGACCGCAGCACCATATTTCTTCGAGACCGCCCGCAGCGCGATTCGAGCCACCGTGCAGCTCCGTTACGTGCAAGTCCGGACCTATGAAAAGCATTACGTTCGCTGCTATTTCACCCTCGCGGTGCGCGATAGACGCGCCTTCGGCGGACCGACCGAAGAGCGACTTTGAAGCGTCGGCGGCATGACGACTATCCGGGGCGCGCCCGCATAAACTCCATCGACCCGATCGAGTAGGAGTTCCGCTGCCCGCCGGCCGAGCTCCGTCGTGGGCTGGGCGATCGTAGTCAGGGGCGGATCGAGAAGTTCGGCGTACAGCGTATCGTCGAACCCGATGAGACTGATATCGTGCGGAATCCGCAGACCACGCTCGCGAATGGCGAGCAACGCTCCTAAGACGAGCAGTTGATTCGTGACGAAGATCGCGCTCGGCGGCGTCCGCAGTCCGAGCAGCGCGGCTGTCTGCGTGTAGCCGCTGCCCTGACGAGCGTCGCTGCCGCGCCGAAGGTATTCCGGCCGGTCGTCGAGGCCGACGGCGGCAAGGGCGTCGCGAAAGCCGGCGATGCGCTCGATGCTGACGGTGCGATCGTGGGCCGTAACGATGCCGATCCGTTCGTGACCGCACGCGAAAAGGTGGCGCACGGCAAGCTCGCTTCCGAGATGATTATCGACGATGGCGAGATCGAAATTCGCCGCAGGCAGCCGGCGGTCCAAACAGACCAGCGGAGTTTCTCGACCGAGAAACGCAGGAAGCGATGCGGAGTCCGCGCCGACGGGCAACAAAATGATTCCATCGATTCGCTGAGCGTGCATCGACAGGAGGTGTAAACGCTCGCGCTCGGCGTCTTCATTGGAATTACACAAAAACAGATCGTGCTTCGACGTATAGGCGACCTCTTCGATCGCGCGCAGAATCTGCGTGAAGAACGGATTTTCCGCATCGGCCACGACGAGACCGATCGTGCCGGACTTTTGGCGCCGCAACGCTCGTGCGCGACGGTCGATGCTGTAATCGAGCGCGAGCGTCGCGCGCATGACGCGTTCGTGAGTTTTCGTCGAAACCGGCTTACTGCCGTTGAGAACGCGCGACACGGTTGCGACCGAAAGGCCGGCCCGCTTTGCGACGTCGGTTATGCTGGCCATCTAAGCCACTAGCTTTCTACTACCCAGTGCTTTAGTATTCGGGAAGGATGCCCCGGATATGCGCGTTCGGGGTAATCATTTACCCAGCCGTGGAATCTTTCGGGCCTACTCTTGTGCGAATGGAAAATGCTGCATGATCACGACGGAGAACCCAGAGCGCGCGGCGACCGGCGTGCCCGCTATCCCGGAAACGATGCGCGCTATCGTCTGCTATGCGCCGGGCGACTACCGGCTCGAGACCGTCGCCGTGCCGCTTCCCGGCCCGCTCGAAGTTTTAACGCGCGTCGAGGCGGTCGGGATTTGCATGGGCGACATCAAGACCTTTCACGGTGCGCCGTCGCTCTGGGGTGACGCCGAACAGCCGTCATGGATCAAGGCACCGGTGATTCCCGGTCACGAATTTATCGGCCGCGTCGTGGCGCTCGGCGACGGCGCCGCCGGGCGCCACGACGTGGCAATCGGCGACCGCGTGATTGCGGAGCAGATCGTCCCATGCTGGGAATGCCGCTTCTGCAAGCGCGGCGAGTATTGGATGTGCGAGCGTCACGATATCTTCGGCTTTCAAAAGAACGTCAACGGCGGTATGGCCGATTACATGCTCTATCCCGAAGGCGCGATCGTGCACGCCGTTCCCGATAGCGTGCCGATTGAAGAGGCGATCGTCATCGAACCGCTGTCGTGTTCGATGCATGCCGCCGACCGCGGTCGCATCGGCAACGACGATGTCGTCGTCGTCGCCGGCGCCGGAACGCTCGGGCTCGGTATCGTCGGCTCCGTCCGCCGGCAGAATCCGGCGCAACTTATCGTCCTGGAAGTTCGGGCTTCGCGCCTCGAACACGCGCGCCGGCTCGGCGCAGATCTCACGCTCAATACGCGCGACGTCGATGCCGTTGCGGAGGTCAAACGGTTGACCGAAGGCTACGGCTGCGACGTGTTCATCGAAGCGACCGGCTATCCGCCGATGGTAAACATGGGCATGCAGATGATTCGAAAACTCGGCCGCTTCGTAGAATTCAGCGTCTTTAGCGGCGAAACGACCCTCGACTGGTCGATCATCGGCGATCGCAAAGAACTCGACATCTACGGCGCGCATTTGGGACCCTACACATATCCGCGAGCCATCCGGTACGTCGCCGATCGCACGATCGACGTTCGCGGTATCGTCACGCACCAGTTCCCGCTCGAGCGTTGGCGCGAAGCCTTCGAAACGATGCAAAGCGGCGCCGAATCGCTTAAAGTCGTCCTCCGCCCGTAACCGCACGGAGTCGTCACTCGGCGCAGAGCGCTCCCCTCGAAAGGCCTGTGACGATGTATTTTTGGGCACAGAACGTGATCAAGATCGCGGGAATCGCACACTACGACATTCCCCGCAAGAAAGAACTCGTCTCCGAATTCGTAAGGCATTTAATCACATTGCAGCCGATGTCTTTTCGCGTGCCGGACTGGTTGATCCCCATCGACCATCCGCCGACCTGCGTCACGAGTTTTCCATCGGTCGGGAAGGGCGCGGTCGCATACTCGCTGCTCGCACCGGGCGCGATCTCGGCGGCTTCGGCATCCGCACTTTGATAGCGGCGCTCTGCGGGCCAGCGCTGGCCCGCGATCTCCATCAGCCAGCGGACCGTACCGCCGGTGCTGGCTTGACCCGCCTCGATCGTCCGCGCACGATCGACGATCGCGCATTCGAACGGTCCGCAGAGACCCGCATCGAACACCGGCGTCGCCGATTGTGCGAGCTAACAGGTCGACGAACCCGTGATCAGTGCGACGGCGCCCGGCGCGACCACGCCGACGCCCAGCATGCCGGCATGCGCGTCGAGCCCGCTCATCGCGACCGCAATTCCAGGCCGTAGGCCGAGCGCATTCGCCGCATCCGCCGTTAATTCGCCGGCGAGGCCGCCCATCGGGACGACGCGCTCCGGTAGCATGGCGAGCGCATCGTCGAGCCCGACGGTGCTCATGAGTTCGCGAGGCCACCCGGCGTCGCTCGCGGCGCCCGCCCGATAGTGCCATTTCGCGGCGGCGCTATTAAGCGGAGCGACCCATTCTCCCGTCATGCGCCACGTCAGCCACGTCATCTGCTCGACGACGCGCAGCGCGGCCGACCACGTCTGCGGCTCGTGCCCTTGGAGCCATAACGTTTTAGGAAGCTGCCACTCGGCGGGTACTGCACCGCCGCAGTAGCGTAAGACCGAACTGCGCGTCGCGGTCAAGCGGCGCGCGTGTCGGCACCCCGGAGATCCATCCACATCAGCGCGTCGCTTGGCCAGCGTGCCGCCGGCATCGGTAAGAAGGAGGTCGCACGGCGCATCGATTGCAATTCCGATGATGCGTCGCGCACCGAACCCGGCGCGGCCGACCGCTTCACGCGTCGCCGCGCAGAGAGCATCCCACTAATCGGCAGGCCGTTGCGTCGCCCAGCCCGGTCTCGGAAAGAACGTCGGGTATGGCCGCTCTGCAGCAGCAAGCCCTCCGCGCAATCGAAAAGACACGCTCGAACGCCGCCGGTGCCGGCGTCGATTCCAAGGACGAGCGGTTCGGATTCACGTACGACAACACGTTCCTTCTCGACACATAGCGGCACGATCGGTGGACACGCCGACCTTGACCAGCCTCAAGTAAACCTTTACAGTTGCTCTTAATTTTTCGGAATTCTTTTTCGCGACATGTTAAGACTGGCGGAAGAGATTCTCACTAGTGGAGTTGTCAGTATGGCGTCAATATTGCAGCGCGCTTTGTTCGCGCGTCTCCTCGGGATCGCGGTAGCGCTCCCACTCCTGGGCATCGCCGCGTCGGGCGTTGCCACTGCGCAGGCGAGCCCCGCGCCGTCCACGGCGGCGAGCACCGCCCCGAATTTACCCTCATCGACGACGAGCGGGCCGACGGCCGCGCCGTCAACGAATGACAAGGCCGGTTCGAAATCGACCGGGCATGCCGGTATGAGCTACTTGCCGACGATCGACATCATCCCGCAGTCCAGCTTCGCCACGGGCGGCGATTACACGCCCGGTATGCCGACGCCGCAAGGCACGGTGCGGACGGGCGGAAAGATCAGCCAGCCGCTGCTGAGCAATCTCAGCGCTTCCTACCAGCACGGCTATATCGTCGAAGCGGTCGGCACTCACGGGGCGAACACGCAAAGCATTTTCGTCGACGATCCGATCGACGATTTCCGGCTGAACTATAGCGCATCGAAATCTCTGGGTGCGGCGCTCGGATATTTCTATCGGCATCGCACGTGCTGCCCGAGCGCGACCAACGACGCCGGTGGCGTCAGCGTTCACGAGACGTACTTGGAACTCAACTACGCGTTTCCGGCGATCGCCGCGCTCGGCGGCACGCAGTTCGGGATCACGGGCCGGGCGACGCACACCGTCGCGCACAAGCCTGCCACCCCGTTCAATTCGTTAACCGGCGGCGACGAAGGCAATCGCGTCTGGCCGACGGGAGGCGCGTCCGTCTCGATTCCGGTCGACCCCAAAGCCGGCTTTACCGTTTTCGGCAATTACACGTTTGCCAAAGACTATTTCAACTTCACGCCAATCGCGTTCTGGTACAACATCATCGACTACGGCTTCACGAAAAACGTGAATCCGTATCTAAGCTTCAACCTCGACACGACCAACCTCACGCAGCACAAACAAGGGTTCCCGTTCGAGGGTTCCAACACGATTCATCGCACGAAGGTCGTCCTTACGGCCGACATTCATATCGCGCTGAAGCATTAGGGGCACGTATGCGGCCGGCACCGGAAACGGATGCCGGCCGCTTCCCACGTCAACGCACGTAGGCGCTCCGTGCGTACTGTTCCACCGAACGGTGCGTGTTGAAATACGAGGCGTTGAGCGCGATCGCGCCGCGCATGACGCTCGCGTAGCCGTCGGGATCGCCGTAGAACAGTGGAACCACGATCTTCTCTAACTTTTCGTAGAGGGCGGCGGCATCGGCTTCGTTCGCGGCATCCCCGTGCAGGGTCGGATCGCTATCGATGCGCCAACCGGTGTGGCCTTCGACGCAACCCTCGACCCACCAGCCGTCGAGCGTTGAGAGGCTCGGCACGCCGTTGAGCGCCGCCTTCATGCCGCTCGTCCCGGAGGCTTCCAGCGGCGGCCGCGGCGTGTTAAGCCAAAGATCGACGCCGGCCACGAGTCGCTTCGCGAGGGCCATTTCGTAGTTTTCGAGATACACGACGCGCACGTCGTCGCCGAGCCGTTCGGCTGCGTCGAACACGCGGCGGATAACGGCCTTGCCTTCATCATCTTGCGGATGCGCTTTGCCGGCGAAGACGAATTGTAACGGACCGACAGCCGCGGCGATCGCACGCAGGCGGTCGAGATCCCAAAATGCGAGATAGCCGCGCTTGTACTCGGCGGCACGTCGCGCGAAGCCGATCGTGTAGCGGGTCGTATCGAGTGCGACCCCGGTGCGACGCTTGATTTCGACGAAAAGATCGTCTTTAGCCGCGCGGTGGGCAGCGCCGATATCTTCGACGGGAATGCCGATGGCGTGACGGAGGTATCCGTTATCGGTGCGCCAGGCGGGCACGTACCGGTCGAAAAGCGTGACGAATGCCGGGGACGTCCAACGACCCGCGTGCACGCCGTTGGTGATCGCGTGCACCGTGTCGTCGCGAAACATTTCGCGCGACACCTCACCGTGGCGCATCGCGACGCCGTTGACGTAGCGCGAGCCGCGCAGCGCCAGTTGCGTCATATTGACGCTGCCGAAGGCGATTCCGCCGAGCCGATCGACGAGCTGCGTACGCTCGTGGCCGATGACGGACGCCGTGAGACCCGGATCGAACCGGTCGTGTCCGGCCGGAACCGGTGTGTGTGTGGTAAAAACGAAACGGTTGCGGACGTTCGCGATATCGTCACTGGTCATATCGCTGCGGCCTGCTGCGGCAAGCCGCGCTTCCATGACGGCCGGAACGAGAAAGGCCGAATGCCCCTCGTTCATGTGCAGGTTCGCGATACCGTCGATGAGTCCGAGCGCTTCGAGCATCGCGTGACCGCCGAAACCGAGCACGGCTTCCTGACCGAGCCGATACCGATGGTCGCCGCCGTACAGGGTGGCGGTCAGCGCGCGATCGACCGCATCGTTGGGTTCGAGGTCGGTATCGAGCAGATAGACAGGCACGACGGCGCCGCTCGCGCCGAGAACGTCGTAGCGCCATGCCGCGACATGGACCGTGCGGCCCTCGATCGCCACGGTGACGGTGCGATCCACGCGGTGCATCCGCGCGCGAGGATCCCAATTCTCCGTGCTTTCGGTCTGCTGCCCGGCGGCGTCGAGATGCTGCAGGAAATACCCATTTTTATACACGAGCGTGACCCCGATCAGCGGCAACGCCAGGTCGGCCGACGAGCGCATCATATCGCCGGCGAGGATGCCGAGGCCACCGCTGTACGTCGGCAGCGCCGGGTCCAGCGCGATTTCCATCGAGAAATACGCTATTCGCGGAGCCGCCCGATGGCCCGCATCTACGGCGTGCAGACGGGCGTCGATCGCGGAACGATCGGCTGCTTGACGGGCTAGGTACATGGAGGGTCCCCCTGGCATAAACCTCTGCCCTTCGCCGGAAGCCTCGAGCTCTCTCTAAAAATAACGTGACCCGGAGTACGATATCGTCAAAGGTGCAGCGCGCCGACCCCGGCGGAACCAAGCACCTTCTTCATGCGTCCCCTGTTTCTAAACTCGATCCTTTGGAGGATCTATGATTGCCACACAGACGTCAACGCCGGCGGCGCGACGCCAAACGGTCGGCACCCTGCACGTCGTCGATCCCTCGCCACTCAATTGGCTCTTCATTACCTGGAATACGATGGAAGAACCGATTCGCACGGACCATGACGGCCGCGCCGTCTACACCATAGCGGAAAGCCACCGGTATCTCAACGGCGGCAAGACCCTCGAATTGAGCGTTCGCAAGGACGTCTTCTTTCAAAACGGCGAAGCGCTAACCGCGCATCAAATCAAATTGGGTTTCGACGAGATGCAGCGCTGGGAAGCGCCGCATCCCCCGGGAACGTGGCTAAACTTCCCGCCCGAGACCGTATCGGAAATCATTAACGACCATTGCATTCAGTTTCATTTCCCCGAGCCCGACGGCTTGGCGCTCGCGAAGATGCGCGGCTTTCACATCCCGAGCACGTCGTTCTGGACTCAGGGGCCGGGGTTCGGATACGCCCGCGAAGGCTCGGGCAACGGCAACTGGTGAATCATCGACGCACCGGGCCCGTGGGGCACCGGACCGTTCACCCTGGTAGAGGGTCACTCGTCGATCACAACCGTTATCGCGATTCAACGCGCCCGGCCGTTTGCGTGTACGTGGCTCATCGAAAAAGAAGACCGGACGCCCGAACTCGTCCTCCAAGCGAACCCGACGTACTGGGATCACCCACGCGGGCCATTCGTGCAGAAGGTCATTTTCCGCAACGCGCTCGCGCCCGCCCAAGCGCTCGATCTCTGCATCTCCGGTGACGGCGAAGTCGATATCGTTACCGAAGTATCGCCCGCCGATGCGCGGCGCGTGATCGATTCGAACTTCGCGCATCTCGAAGTTTGCGATGCCAATCGTGTCCTCGTCGGCGTCTTCAACCGCCACGAGCGCCGAGACGTGGATCTCAACGATAAGAACCTCCGTACCGCGCTCAACCTCTGCATCGATCGCGAGAAGATTATCCGCGACGGGATGTTGGGCTACGCCTCCAATGTCGCCGCGCTCACGCCGCCGTGGTGCGCCGGACATCCAAAGGATCTCAAACCCTTTCCGTGCGATCCGGCGGGGGCGAAGGAACGCTTCGCGCTCGTGCGCTGGCCGGCCGGCCGAGCTCTGCGCATCGCGACCGGCGGCGGTTTCGCCGGCATCGCCGAGCTCGTTGCGGCCGACATCCGTGGCGCGCTCGGTGTCGCCGTCGACGTCATAGTGGGCGACGATACGAGCGCACTTTCCGGAGCGCGCGCGCTCGCGGAAGGGCGGCTCGTTCCGGCGTGGGACATTCTGCTGAACTTCTGGTTCGACATCAGCTCCGAAGCGACGCCCGCAATGATCCATCGGGAGTTTTTCGGGTCCGACGGCGCGTTTCGCGTCGGTCCCGATTTGCCGGAATTCAATCGGCTTTACGACGATATGGCTCGTCAAACTGAGGGCAAGCAACTCATAGCGAAGACCGAGATCATCGACCGCTACACCAAAGAAGAGGCACTGGGACTCTTCCTCTGTTCGCCGCAATCGCTAACGGCCGTGAACAATCACGTCACGTTCAAGCCGTACGCGACCACCTTCGAACTCGCGGAAGCGCAGATCATGGAAGGCCACTGGTCGCTCCAGCAGTGACGCGCGACCGTTCCTACCGGTAACGACGACCGCCGCACGACCCCGTGCGGCGGTCGCAGGAACGCGTTCGTAAGGCTACATTACTCGTCGACGACGTCCGCGTCGAATCCACGCCCGGCAATCGCGGCCATGATCCCCGAAAGATCTTCGGGGCGTTCGACTTCGACCGTAACGTCGAGTTCGGCGTGTTTTGCCGAAATGCTACCCAGCACACGGTGGTGTGCCACGTCGAGCACGTTGGCCCCGGCGGCGCTGATGGCGGCGGCAACGCTTGCGAGTTCGCCCGGCTTATCGACCATGTGTACGCGAATGCGCACGACGCGGCCCGAACGCATCCGGTGGCGCACGATCACGGCCGCAAGCATCCCGAGATCGATATTGCCGCCGCAGAGAATCGTGCCGACGCGCCGTCCGGCATAACGCGCCGGATCGGCGAGTAGCGCTGCGACCCCCGCCGCGCCCGCGCCTTCGACAACGAGTTTTTCTTCTTCCAAAACGTGGGCGATCGCCGTTTCGATCGCAGCTTCGGAAACGAGGACCACGTCGCCGATTCGGCCTGCGAGCGTCGCGAGCGGCAGCGCCCCAATCCGTTTGACCGCGATGCCTTCGGCAATCGTCGGCCCGCCGCGCACTTCGCTCTGGCCGCGCGCCGCTTCGATACCGGCGTAAAAATAGGATTGCACGGCGACGACTTCGGTCCGCGCGCCGAGCGCCTCCACGGCGAGAACCGCGCCGGAGATCAAACCGCCGCCGCCGACGGGAACGAGCAGCACGTCGAGATCGCATGGCGCGTCCGCAAGGAGCTCCAACGTCGCGGTGGCCTGGCCCGCGATGACGTCGGCATCGTCGTACGGATGGATGAGCGTCGCGCCGGTTCGTACCGCAAGTTCGCGCGCGCGCGCGGCGGCATCGTCGAACGTTTCGCCAAAGAGAACGACGTCCGCACCGAAATCGCGCGTCCGCCGAACCTTGAGGAAAGGCGTCGTCTCGGGCATGACGACCGTCGTACGAAAACCGAGCCGCGTCCCGTGATAGGCGACCGCTTGTGCGTGATTGCCGGCCGACATCGTGATGACGCCGCGAGCGCGAGCGGCGGCGGATAGCATCAGCATCGCGTTGAGCGCGCCGCGCTCCTTATACGAGCCGGTCGTTTGACGGTTTTCCGTTTTCAGATAGACCTCACCGCCAACCGCGCGCGAAAGCGACGGCGAGCGCACCGTCGGCGTATGGACGATACCGGAGCGAATGCGCTCCGCTGCGGCTCGGACGGCAGCGCCGGACCGATCGACGCCGGTCACGACGTCTCCGGCAGGTCTGCGAACCAGCGATAGCACTGCGGATCGATGCGTTTCGTGCGCCGGCGAAACTCGAACGCGAAGCCGGGCCAAAGCGTCGTGTTCTTCCCCTTACGATCGAGGTACCAGCTCGTACAGCCGGTCTGCCAGACGGTGTTCTTCAGCTTGTGCTCGAGGCTCGTATTGAACGCCGCTTGCACCTCCGGCCGCACGTCCAGCGCGCGCGCGCGACGACGCCCCAACGCGCGCAGCGCGTCGAGGACGTAATTGATCTGGGACTCGATCATATACACCATCGAATTGTGACCGAGCCCCGTATTGGGTCCGATCAGCAAGAAGAGATTCGGAAAACCCGCGACGCTCGTGCCGAGATAGGCGGACATGCCGTCGCGCCAGACGTCGTCGAGCGTACGCCCCCCGGTTCCGACGATACGCACGGGTGCGAGCCCGGCTTGCGCGCGAAAGCCGGTTCCGTACACGATTGCGTCGACGGCGTGTCGCACGCCGCCGCGCGTTACGATCGCATGCGCTTCGATGCGCTCGATCCCGTCCGTCACCACGGCGACGTTGTCGCGCGCGAGCGCCGGGTAGTAGTCGTTGGAAATCAAGATGCGCTTGCAGCCCATGCGATAGTGCGGTGCGAGCTTGGCGCGCAGCGCGGGGTCGCAGACCGATCGGGCGATGTGCGCGTGCGCCAGACGTTCGGCGTATTGTAGAAGCTGCGGGGCACGCGTGAAGCCGAGCGCGCGCACCTCGAGAAGCCAAAAAATGGCGGCGCGCGATGCGACGGCGTAACCCGGCACCGAGCGCAACAGGCGGCGTTTGCGCGCGCCGACGGGTCCGTCCACTTTCGGTAAGATCCACGGCGGCGTGCGCTGAAAGATTGTGAGCCGCTCGACCTGCGGCGCGATCTGCGGGATGAATTGAATCGCGCTCGCGCCCGTACCGATGACGGCGACGCGTTTGCCCGATAGGTCGACCGCGTGATTCCAATGCGCCGAGTGAAAGCTCGGGCCCGCAAACGTCTCCCGGCCCCACAGAGGGGGGACCGCGGGGTTACTGAGACCGCCCATTGCGGAAACGAGCACCGGCGCGACGAACGTTTCGCCCGCCCGCGTTCGCACCGACCAACGCGCGGCGCCCTCGTCGTAGCGCGCTTCGGTAATCTCGCGGTCGTAACGGATGTGCCGCTCGAGCCCGTATGTGTCGGCGCAAGCGCGGAGGTAGGCGAGAATCTCCGTTCGCATCGGATAGACGCGCGTCCAACGCGTATTTCGTTCGAACGAAAAAGAATAAAGTTCCGACGGAATGTCGCACGCGCAACCCGGATACGCGTTATCGCGCCAGGTGCCCCCGAGATCGTGGGCGCGCTCGAGCAGGACGAAATCGTCGTTGCCTGCGCGCTTGAGCCGCATCGCGAGACCGATCCCGGCAAAGCCAGTCCCGACGATTACGATGCCCGCAGACGTCGCCGGGCGAGCCATCGTCATGGACGTGTTACGGTCCGATCACGACGCGCACGAAATCGTTCGGACGAATCACGGCGGCGAAAGCGTCGCGGACTTGGGCCGCCGACGTGGCGACGACGGCCCGCGCATCGCGGCGATCCTGATCGAGCGGATAGCCCTCGAGCGCATTACGAAGCAGCATTTGCGCGATGCCGGAAATCGATGCCCCGGCGAGGGCCGAGCGCCGCACGATCGCAGCCTTGGCCAGGGAGAGCTCGAAGTCGCCGACGGGCTCCCTCTGGATGCGCTGAATTTCCATCCGGATCAGCGCTACGATGCGATCGCGATTGCTCGGGGCCGATGCGAAATCCACCGAGAAGTTCGCGCGCGTGCGCTGCGCGGTGAGCTGCGACGCGATGCTTATACACGAGCCCGGCGTTTTGGCGGATATCGCGAAAGAGACGGCTTTGTTCTGCGCCGAGGGAACCGCCGCCGAGAATTGCATTGCCGAGCCGAAGCGCGGCGTACGCCGGCGCACCGCGATCGAGCGCGAGGGTCTCCTGCAGTGAAACGCTATCTTGACCGAGCGTCGGCACCGTCACGCGGACGTCGCTCGGACCGTTTGGTGCGACGGGCGCCAGGTCGAGTGCGGGCGCATCGCCCGAAGCATGCCAGTCGCCGAAGGCGCGCTCGACGGCGCTGCGCGCCGCTTCGGCCGTGACGTTTCCCGCGACGACGATCGTCGTGAGATCCGGCCGGAACGTTTTCGTATAGTACGCCCGCACGTCGTCGAGCGTGAGCGCTTCGATCGTCGCCGGCGACGCTTCGCGTAACGCCGGATCGCCCGCGGGCAACAGTTTGCGCGACGCTTGTCGCTGCGCGTACGTGCCGGTTCCGTTCAACGCCGTTTTGAGTTCGTCGAGCGCGCGCCGTCGCGCCGCTTCGAACGTCGTGCGATCGAAACGGGGCGCGAGTTCGTTTTCCGCCAACAGATCGACGGCGCGGGCGAACGACTTGGATGTCGTCTGTAAACCGAAGCTCTGCCCCGCGCCGAGCGACGTATCGATGTCGTCTTGCGCGCGCACGAACGCGGCGCGATCGCGGTTGCGCGTTCCGAACGGGAACATCGCATCGAGCACGCTCGCCACGCCTTCTTTGCCGGACGGTTCCTGAAGCGCGGCGTTGGCGCGAATCGCACCGAACGCAACGATGCTGTCGGAAATCGTTGCGGGCCGCACCACGAGCGTTAGTCCGTTGCGCAATTGCATACGTGCCGGGGCCGTCTCCGCAAGCGGGACGTCGACGTGCGCGACGAGGGCGCTCGCCCAAGCCGGTAAGGCCGTCACCGGCGCCTGAGCGGGAAGCGGCTTTTCGGGTCCCTTCTGCGGCGGGCTCGGCGGCGCGTTCTGCGATGCGGTCGCCGAGGGCGTGAGGGCGCCCACGATAGCGCGCGCCGGCACGAGATACGCTTTCGCCACGCGATTCACGTCCGCGAGCGTGACGCTCGCGAGCAGTTCTTGTTCGCGCGCGATCGACGGCTCGTTATCGAGTGCGATCGTCGTCGCCCAGTCCGAGGCGAGCGCGGAAACAGAATTGCGACTCAGTTCTTGCCCCGCGATGGCTTGCCGCTTCGTCGTCTCGAAAAGCTCGCGCGAAATACCGTTCTGCGCGACGTCGCGCACGAGCGCTTCCAGCCGGCCCGTCATCGCGCCCGCATCGCCTCCAGGGCCGAGCGCGGCCGTCGCCATGCCGAGCTGCGCTTCGGGAAAGTACGGCATCGAAAGCCATTGCGAGTCGAGAGCCTCACCGCGATCGGCCAGCGCTCGAAGCGGTCCGCGCGCCGCGCCGAGGGCCTGCTGGAGAATGAACGACGCGAGAAAATCGGGACTTTCGACGCCGGGAAGGCGATAGCCGACGGCGGCGAGCGGATACGTCAGCGTCGTCGGACGGCGAATCGTTTTGCGCGTCAGCGCTTCGAAATGCGCGACGGCATGCGCGGGAATCGTGCGTTTGGGAATCGCTTCGAAATAGCCGCGCACGCTTGCGAGGACGCGCGCTTGATCGACGTCGCCTGCGATGACGAGCACGGCGTTATTGGGGGCGTACCAGCGATCGTGAAACGCCTTGAGCTGCGGGCCGGTGAGGCGAGCGAACGCGGCGCGCGTGCCGACGCCTTGGCGCGCGTACGGCGTGCCGGCGAACGCGAAGGCTTGCGCGTCGCGAAAGAAGTCGCCGCCCGGTGCGGATTCGTCCCGGGCGATTTCTTGTTCGATCGCGCCACGCTCGTTCTCCCATTGTGACTGGGCGTCGAGCACGCCGCGCATACGGTCGCTTTCGATACGCAGGATCGCGTCGAGGTCGGCGGCGGGAACGGTGAACTCGTATTGGGTGAGCGTGTCGCTGGTTTCGGCATTGAAATCCCCGCCGAGTGCCGTCGCGATCGTACCGAGTTCGCTCGTCGACAGATTCGGCGTGCCGCGGAACATCATGTGCTCCTGCGCGTGAGCCATGCCCGGAACGTCCGCCGGGTCGTCGCGCGAACCGACGAGGTAGGTCAGATCGGTCGCGACGACGGGGGCGAGCGCGTTGCGCACGACGACGACGCGCAAGCCGTTGGCGAGCGTCGCTTTGACCACGTCGCTCGGCGGCGGCAGGGACGCCGCCCCGGCGCTCGACGCCAACGCGCTGCTCCAGGCGGCGCTGAGAGCGAGAATACGGACGAACGCGGAAACCATCGTGCGCTATCGGTCGCGAAGATCGAAATGCCCTATCGCGCGCGCCGGCGATGCGGGTAAGACCGGCTCATGCAGATACGCGGCGTTTCTAAGAATCTCGAGGCCATCGGTACCTTCGACGCCTGGCCCTCCGGCATCGCGGTGTCGCGCAGCGGCCGAATCTTCGTAAGTCTGCCGCGCGTCGGGCAGCCGGCCGCCGCGCCGACGCTCGTGGAGCTGCGCGACGGGAAGCCCGTCGCATACCCCGACGAACTCGTCAACGATCCAACCGCTGCGGACGCGACCCATCGCTTCACGTCGATTCACGGCATCCGCATGACGCCCGGCAATCGACTGTTCGTCCTCGATACCGGCGCGGAGTCGTTCGAGCGCTGCGAACCTGCGGCGGCCGCGCTCTATTGCATCGATCTCGACAGCGACGCCATCGTACGTCGTTATACGTTTGCTGAAGGGGTCGTCCTGGCCACGAGTTATCTCAACGATCTCGTCGTCGAGTACAATCGCGGATCGGCGGGAACGGCCTACATTTCCGACTCGGGCTCGCACGGTCCAAATGCGATCGTGGTCATCGATCTGGAGACGGGCCGCTCGCTGCGACGATTGAGCGGCCATCCGTCGGTACGCGGAAAATCCGGCGAAAGCGGCTTCGCGATCAGCGTGCACGGTCAAACGCTGGCCATGCCGGGCGCCGTCGGTGTGGACGGCATAGCGCTCTCGCCCGACGGCAAGACGCTCTGGTGGACGCCGCTCTCGTCGTACGATTTTCACTCCATGGCGACGGACGTGCTCGCCGACGTCACCAAAAGCGACGTCGAATGCGCGCGGGCCGTGCAAACCATGCCGGAGCGTGAATTCGCATCCGATGGGCTGGACTGCGATCGCGAAGGCCGCGTTTACTTCACCGATCTCACGAACGACGCGATCCAGCGCTACATTCCGGCGGAACGACGTTATGAGACGATCGTGCACGACGAACGCCTCGTCTGGCCCGACGCCGTCAGCCTCGGACCCGATCGCATACTCTACGTCACGGCGAGCCAGCTTAACCGCGCGCCTGCCTTCAACGGCGGCACCGATCTTCGCGAAAACCCATTCGCGCTCTACCGCATGGCGAGCGACGCCGATCCAGCGGGTTACTAACGCGCCGGCGCCGGGCGCGGAGCTGCGTCCGGCCTTACGCCGGCAGATCTTTCGGGCGATCCGCGTAAATCAGCGTCGGCTGTTCTTTCTTCTCGATGACTTCTTTGTTGATGACGCACTTCTTGACGCCTTGCAGGCTCGGAAGGTCGTACATCACGTCGAGCATTACTTCTTCGAGAATCGACCGCAGGCCACGGGCACCGGTCTTACGGCCCTGCGCTTTGGTCGCAATCGCGACCAGCGCTTCTTTGGTGAACGTCAAATCGACGCCGTCCATGCCCATGATTTTTTGAAACTGGCGCACGAGCGCGTTGCGCGGTTCGACGAGAATGCGGCGCAGAGCGAGTTCGTCGAGCGCATCGAGCGTTACGACGATCGGTAAACGGCCGATGAATTCTGGGATCAAACCGAAGCGCAACAGATCTTCGGGCATCAGCTGCTGCAGGAGCTTGCCGACGCGCGCGTCGCGCTTGGATTCGGGAACGCTGCGGAAGCCGAGCGCATTCGAGGCAACGCGCGATTCGATAATCTTCTCGAGACCGTCGAACGCACCGCCGCAAATGAATAACACGTTGGTGGTGTCGATTTGAATAAATTCTTGGTGCGGGTGCTTGCGGCCGCCCTGCGGAGGCACGTTGGCCGTCGTGCCCTCGAGAATCTTTAGGAGCGCCTGCTGCACCCCTTCGCCCGACACGTCGCGCGTGATCGACGGATTTTCGCTCTTGCGCGCGATCTTATCGATCTCGTCGATGTAGACGATGCCCTTTTCGGCGCGCTTCACATCGTAATCGGCGGCCTGAATGAGCTTGAGCAGGATGTTCTCGACATCCTCGCCGACGTAGCCCGCCTCCGTGAGCGAGGTCGCGTCGGCCATGGCGAGCGGAACGTCGAGGATCTTCGCCAGCGTCTGGGCCAGATACGTCTTGCCCGAACCCGTCGGACCGACCAGCAAAATATTCGACTTTTGCAGCTCGACATCGTCCGCGCTCGTGCCGGCATTCACGCGCTTGTAGTGGTTGTAGACGGCGACCGCGAGCGCTTTTTTCGCCCGTTCCTGACCGATCACGTACTGGTTGAGGATGTGATTGATCTCTTTGGGCTTCGGGATGTTCCGGAGCCGAACGTTTTCGTCGACGTTCTTGTACAGCTCTTCTTCGATGATTTCGTTGCAAAGCTCGATGCACTCGTCGCAGATGTAAACCCCCGGGCCCGCGATCAACTTCCGCACCTGCTCCTGCGATTTACCGCAGAAGCTGCACTTCAGCTGACCTTTTTCATCTCCGAATCGGAACACGCAAGGGTCCTTATCTTATGCCGGGGTCGGTGCGTTGCTACGCATCTCTTTGTTGAAAATCTGATCGATCAGACCATACTCTCGCGCTTCTTCCGACGTCATGTAGTAGTCGCGGTCGATATCTTTGAGAATTTGGTCGATGGGCTTCTTCGTCGTGGTCTCGTAGATGCCCGCAAGCATCCGGCGCGTCGCGATGAGATCGCGGGCCGCGATCTCCACGTCGGTCGCTTGGCCGCCGATTTGCTGCACCCACGGCTGATGGATCAAAATCTTGGCGTGGGGGAGCGCGAACCGCTTGCCATTCGCGCCGCCGGTGAGCAGGATGGAGCCCATCGAGGCAGCCATGCCGGCGCAGATGGTCGCGACGTCGGGCTTGACGAGCTGCATCGTATCGTAGATCGCAAGCCCGGCAGTCACGCTGCCGCCGGGGCTATTGATGTACATGTCGATATCTTTATCGGCATCTTCGCGCTCCAGGAAAAGCAGCTGCGCGATGACCAGATTCGCAAGCCCGTCGTCGACCACGCCGCCCACGAAGATGATGCGCTCCTTGAGCAGCCGCGAATAGATGTCGAACGCCCGCTCGCCGCGCGCGCTCTGCTCCACAACCATGGGGACGAGATGACCCATCTACTTCTCCTGACGAACCGGTACGAACTGGTACTGTAACTACGCCGGAGATGCGTTGGTTGCTTCAGCCGGGGCGGCGACTTCCGTAATCGTTGCGTGGTCGAGCACGAATTCGACCGTCTTCGTACGTACGATACCGTCTACGAGCGCGTTGAAATTCGAGCGCAGCATCTCGAGAATAGCTTCGCGCGGCTGTTGGTATTGACGGCTGAGCTGGGCGACTTCCGCTTCGATATCGGCGTTCGTCGCTTGCACGTTCTCGGCTTTCGCGATCGCTTCGATGATCAGCGAGCCCTTCACGCGCTTCTCGGCTTCGGTGCGATACTCGGCATCCAGACTTTCTTGCGTCTTCCCCTGCTGCTCGAGATATTGCTCCCAACCGAGTCCGGCTTGCTCGATATAGCCCTTCGCTTGTTTCGCCAGGCTCTCGGCCTCGCGGTCGACGAGAACCGCCGGCAAGGCAAAGTCGTGTGCGGCCAGCAACTTCTCGAGTAAGGCGCCCGTGAGGCCGCGGCGCTGCTGCTCGCGCTTCTGCGCTTCGAGGCGGTTGCGCAGTTCGTCGCGCAGCGTATCGAGCGTGCCGTCCTCACGCCCGAAGCGCTTGGCGAAGTCGTCGTCGAGCGCAGGTAGCTCGGCCGCTTTGTTTTCGTGCACGGTAACCGTAAAGACGGCCGTCTTTCCGGCCAGCTCCGGGGTCCCGTAATCCTCCGGAAAGTGCGCCTCGATCTCTTTAGTCTGGCCGGCCTGCATACCGACGATGCCGGAAGCGAAGCCCGGGATGAAGCGATCCTGGAGGATTTCCGTGGGCTGACCTTCGGCCTTGCCGCCTTCGAAAGGCACGCCGTCGATCTTGCCCTCGTAATCGATCGTGGGCGTATCGCTCAATTCGACCGGACGATCGGCCGGTACGAGGATTCCTTGATCTTTACGCAACGCCTCGAGCGCCGTTTCGAGCTCAGTATCGGAAACCGTCGTGGGCGGGCCTTGGAGCGGGACGCCCTTGTAGTCGTGCAACGCGAATTGAGGCCGGACGAACACCGTAGCCCGCACGCGCAGCGGCTGGCCGTCTTCTTCGGGCATCAATTCCATCTGCGGCTGGTCGACGGGATCCAGGTCGTTCTCCTGAAGCGCTCGCGAATAGGCGTCCGGGACGACGGCGTCCATGGCGCGCTCTTCGATCGCGGCCGTACCGTATTGCGCTTCGAACACCCGCCGGGGCGCCTTGCCCGGGCGGAAGCCGGGAATGCGCACGTTCTTGACGAGCTGTTTGAAGGCGCGCTCGCGCGCCGAATCGAGCTCTTCGGCGGAGATCGCGAGCTCGAGTTCGACGTGCGTCGAATCGAGGTGCTTGACGATAGCGGCGGTCGACACGGTCGTTACTGGGCCCTTCTGTAAAAACGCGGCATGTCGTGCCGCGGCAGAAAACGGCGGCACGTGGCGCCGCGGCCCCTAGCCCCCGGGGATCGGCCAGAGGCGGAAACTGGAGCGGAAGACGAGATTCGAACTCGCGACCCTCGCCTTGGCAAGGCGATGCTCTACCACTGAGCTACTTCCGCGGAGCGTCGCCCGGGCAAGCCGAAACGAACCTGGAGAATGTATCGGACCCGCGCTGCGGCGTCAAGCAGGGCGCCATTCTCGATGGGCGAGCAGAGACTCGAACTCTGATGGGTTACCCCACTGGAACCTAAATCCAGCGCGTCTACCGATTCCGCCATTCGCCCCCGGAGCTTGCGCAGTGTAGCGCGACGCTCGCACGCGCGTCAAGACGCGAGGTAGGCGCACCACCTCTCGCAAACGGCCATGCCGTATGGCGCGCTGCACTTCGAGGGGAATCGTCGCTATGCCGATCGCCGCGCTCGCACTCGCCGTCGCCTTTGTGGCGGCGTCGGCGCCGGAACATCCGCCGGGCGCACGCGAGACGATCGCCGCGCCGTAGCGCGATCGCATTCGAGGCCCGTTCGGGCAACGCGCAAGACGATCTGCGGGCACTTCGATCGTTCTTCAGAACTCGGACGTGACCGCTCGTCGCGCCGCCTCGAGGCGGACTTACGCGGGCTCGTTATGGCCGCCCGGGACTGGGTCGGCTTCGCCGACGCACTCGACGGCGCGAAGGGGCGCCAACTGTCGCTCGTGCGCACGCTCGCCGGACGCTACGGCCGCTTGGCGGAGTTGCCCAGTACGTCGCCGGTCAACGCCCCCAGCGACGATTCGTCCCTGCGTCGAACGCAAGCGAGCTACGCGAACTCTTCTCGTGCGGCGCGCCGTCGGCTTCGCGCAGACCGTCGAGTCGCTGGGACATTGCTAGGGCGAGGCTTTCCGGCCCGCATCGCGCAACGGTCGCTCGATGCACCGCATTTCGCTCGCGTTCGCCGTATCGCTGGGCGCGCTCGCTTCGCTTGCAGGGCGGTCGTTCGCTGCAAGCGACGACTGCCGTAAGGAATACGTCGTACCGTATGCGGAGCAATGCACGTTCGCATACAAAACGCTCAAAAAAGATACGTCGACCGCCAATCTTTCAGCCGCCTTCGCCGCGTGCGCGCGCGCCCAAAGTTTTGCCGTCTCGTGCGTGAAGACGAGCGACAAACTTCTTCACGCCGTCGCCCTCGGCGCGCTCTATCGGGACGTCACGCAGCAAGCCGAAATCGCAATGTTCGCGCAACAGTTTACCGTTGCCGAAGCGTTGCTGCGGGAAAAGTCACAGGTGCTCGACGTCGTAAAGGCCGATGCAAAAAAACCGGATCCGGCGGTCGCGCGCGAACGCGCGACCACGCAGGTCGATATTGCGGATGCGAGAGCCGGCGAATGCACGACGCGCGCGACCGCAACCGCGGAGCAGCAGCGGGAACTCGGTCGGACGCATAAATACGGCGACCTCGAGACGTTGCTCAAACGCAAGGCACAAGATTACGGTACGTGCGCGAAACTCGCGACCTCACCCGCAAAACGCGCCTATATCGAGTACGTCGGACTCGTGGCGGTCGAAGAGAGCGGCCGTGCCGCGCAAGCCGCCGGCGCGCGCGGCGACGCGAGCCAACTCTATCGCATCTGCGTCGACGGTGCGAACCACTCGGCTACGTATGCCGTCGGACCGGTCAAAGGTTTCCTCAAAACCGTCAGTACGCTGTGCGCGGGGCGCGCGAGCGGTAAGTACGCGGTCGATAAGCCCGAACCGCTCGGCAGCGATAACGGGAAAGCGTTCAAGCCCTTAACGTTACCGAAATCGTGAGAGGCGCGCCGCTACGGCGGTGCGTGATGCTCTTCGGGGCCGCGCATCATGCTTCCGAGCATCTGCGGGACGCTGATACGCTGCGAGTCTTCGGCGAAGAGCTCTTCGACGGTACGGCCGGTCAGTCCGTAGCCGATCGCGGCGAAAATCACGAGTTCGATCGCCGGAACGATCCGGCGTCGCCGCTCCGCGAATTCCGCACCGCGCAGAGCGGGGTGCGAGGCGATCGCCGCGCGGACGAGCTCGAGCTTTTCACCCAATAGTTCGTACGTCGGCTTATTTTGCGACAGCGTGAGCCAGGCGATCAAACGCGCGTATCCGCCTTCATCGAAGACGCGAAAGACGCCGGCGATGACCCGCTCGACCGAGAGGGAAAGCGGATCTTCACTTTCATAGACGTGCGCGACCTGATCCGCCAGACGGACCGTCACGCGTTGCGCGAGTTGGGTCTGCAATTCGGCGACCGTACCGAAATGATACAGCACGTTGGGATGACTGACGCCGGCACGCAGCGCGACTTCCGTCAGACGCAACCCATCGGGTCCGCTTTCGACCAGGAGCGCTTCGGCGGCGGCGAGGATCGCTTCGCGCGCGTCGGCGGCTTCGAGGCGGCGGCGTTTGGGAACGGGCTTGACGATGCCGGGCGGGCTGTCCGAGAGCATACTCCTTAGTACGGCGCCGGCGCCGCCGTTACTACCGAGCCGCGTATATCGGTCACCCAATGTACGATCGTAATTCAACCGCGTCGAAGCCAGGAGTCGGAACTGAGCGCACCCATCGCTATCTGGGCGATCGTCACAATGAGTCTGGGCGGCATCCTCGTGCGCCCCCGCGGGTTGCCCGAATGGGTCGCCGCCGCCGGGGGCGCGCTCGCCCTCGTCGGCTTCGGCTTGCTCTCTCCGAGCGAAACGGTCGCCGCAATCGCGCGCGGCAACGACGTCTATCTCTTTCTCGCCGGAATGATGCTCCTGGCCGAAGTGGCCCGCCCGGCGGGGGTTTTCGATTGGGTCGCAGCGCAGGCGGTACGGGCGGCGGGTGGCTCGCGAACGCGGCTCTTCGCGCTCGTGTACGCCGCCTGCGTCGGCGTGACGATCGTGCTCTCGAACGATGCGACCGCCGTGGTGCTGACCCCGGCCGTCGCGGCGGCCGTACGGCGCGCCCGGGTCGAGCCGCTCCCGTATCTGTACGCGTGTGCGTTCGTGGCGAACGCGGCGAGCTTCGTGCTTCCGATTTCCAACCCGGCCAACCTGGTCGTCTTCGCCCGCGAGCTGCCGCCGCTGGGCACGTGGCTGGGCCTCTTCGGCTTGCCTTCGGTCGTCGCCATCGGCGCGACGTACGCGGCGTTATTCCTCCACGCGCGCGCCGCGCTGCAAGGCGAGGTCGCGCCGACCGGCGCGGGACCGCGGCTCGGGCGGGACGGCCGCGTCGCGCTCGCCGGTATCGGTATCACGGCGCTCGCGCTCATCCTCGCATCGAGCCGCGGTGCGGCGCTCGGCACGACGACGGCGCTCGCCGCGCTCGTCGTTTTTGCATGCGTGGCGAGGACGGATCGGTGCGCCATGGCGAGCGTCGTGAAGGGCGTCTCCTGGAGCGTGCTGCCCCTGGTCGCCGGTTTGTTCGTTCTCGTTGCCGCAGTCGACCGGACGGGCGTCCTGATCGCCGCCCGGCACGCGGTCGCGTTGCTCGCGCGGGAACCGGCATGGTTTGCCGTCTTCACGGCGGGCATCGCGACCGCGCTGATCTCCAACGTGACCAACAATCTCCCGTCGGGTTTACTCGCGGGACTAACGCTCGCAAGCGCACCGCACGCGCGCGGATTCGCGGCTGCGACGGCCATCGGAATCGATCTCGGGCCCAATCTCTCGGTCACCGGATCGCTCGCGACGGTCCTCTGGCTCGTCGCCCTGCGACGCGAAAGCATTTCGGTCGGGGCGCTCGCCTTTCTACGCGTCGGCGCGATCGTGATGCCGCCTGCGCTCCTGCTCGCCCTTGCCGCACTCGCCGCACTCGCGCGGTAGCGCGCCGCTCACACGAAGGCGATCGTCACGATCGCGGCGTCGTCGTTGGGCGCTCCATCGCCGAAGATATGACGGTGGATGCGGGTCGCCAAGCTTTCGAAGCCCGCTTTCCCGAGCTCCGTTGCCGCAACGATCAACGCACGTTCGCCCGAAAGCATGTCGCGCGAGCGTTCCGTAAAGCCGTCGGTATACAAGACGAGCGCGCTGCCGCTCGGGGCGACGAACCGTTCGCTCGCATACGTAAGCCGGGGGAAAACGCCGAGCGGCAAGCCGCCATACGGTAAGAATCGCGGCGGCGCATCCGTTGCCGCCAGGAGCGGCGGCGGATGGCCGGCGGAAGCGTAGGTCACCGTCCGCGTCGGCGGATCGACGTACCCGAAGATGGCGGTCGCCATCTGCGAATTTTGCAGCAGCAGTACGTCGTTCGCGCGCGCGAGCACGTGCGCAGGATCGGTCGCGTCTAAACCCAGTGCGACGATCGCTTCCCGCGCGCGGCTCATAACGATCGCGGCGTCGACGCCGTGGCCCGCCACGTCGCCGATGGAGAACATCACGCGACCGTCGGGAAGCGCGTGGACGTCGTACCAATCGCCGCCGACGAGCGCTTCCCGGCCGGCGGGCACGTACGACGCGTCGAACGCGATCGACGCGACATCGGGCAACGACGCCTGCAAGAGGCCGCGCTGCATCGCGTACGCCACCCGGCGTTCGACGAGCAGCTCGCGGCCGAGCCGCGATTGCGCGCGCAACGAAAGCACGAGGACGAGGCCGACGAGAACGACTGCGAGGACGCCGAGAATGCCGACCCGCGATACCGCCAGTGCCGCCGCCGTCGTTTCGAGCGCTCCGCGCGCGAGGAGCGCGCGATCCACGTGTCCGATCGCAGCGCGATAGCGGTCGACGAGCGTCTTGCTGCGCACTTCGAGAAATTGGGCGTCGCGTCGATGACGGTTCGCGAGCAGCGGCCGCGCGACGAGCATCTGCCATTGATGGTTGGTCGCTCGGGCCTGCATGACGAACGGCCGCTCTTCGCCGAGACCCGCGCGCACGAGCGCTTCTCCGAGCGCATCGAAGGTCGAACCGAATTCGCGCGTCGCGACCGCGTACGGCTCTAGGAACAAGCGGCGGCCCGAGCCCACGTATCCGCGAATCGCCGTCTCTTCATCGAGCTGCCGACGGATCACGAGATCGGCATTGCGCTGCGCGTCGCTGATCGCGCGTTCGGTCGCAAATGCCTCACCCAAGGTATGCTTGATGGCGCCGACGCCGAAATACAACGCGACGACGATGGCTACGACGATCGCGACCGCGAAGAGAAGCGGCCGAAGCAGCGTAGAACGCGTGTCGGGGGGCACGATTAGTCCGAGCCCGCGTTCGGAAACATCTGCCCCATCGTAGCGGAACTTTTAGAAAACGTTTCGGCCAGGCCTTCGCACGATGGCTGCCGCGCTACGCGCGTGGCGCACGTCACACATCTGCAATCCGGCGTTTCGGGTTTCTATATAGGCACTTCGACGCCCAGCTCCACGCGTCGTTCGGGACGGATTTCCAGATCGTCGGGAAGCGGCCGCGCGTTGCGGCTCAACACTTCGAAATACCGGCGCACGAAGCCCGGCAGCGGGTTCGTCTGCGCTTTCACGATCTTCGGATCGGCGTAGAAGAACGACGTCTCGTCGGAATCGATGTGCAATCCCGAAGCGCCGCACGCGGCGAGGATGGGCCGGATATACGGACGCTCCATATATCCGAAAGCTGCCTTTACGATCGAAAGCCGCGGCGAGACGGTCGCTATCGTGACGCGCCCCGAACCCGAGACGTACGGCCGCGACGAACGCTGCAGCGTCAATAAAACGACGCGTTCTTCATCGGCGCGCGCGCGTATCCAGCGATGCTTGCTGCCGATAAACGGGATGCCTCCGGGATCGCCCGTAAGGAAGACCATCGTCCCCACCGGCTCGCTCGACGACGGCCGCGCTTCTTTCTGATATTGCTCGAGCGGCATCGAAAGGTCGACCAGACTTTTGGCGACGCAACGGCGCCCTTCGAGCCACGTGAGCGCCGTTAACGCAAATACGGCGCTGATCGCAAACGGTACCCACGCTCCCGCGAGGAATTTCGGCAGGCTCGCCGCGACGAAGGTGCCGTCGACGATGAGGAACAGCGTGACGAGCGGAATCGTCACCCAACGCTTCCAGTGCAATTTGTGCGAGACAACGTAATAGAAGGCGATCGACGTCGCGAGCATCGTCGTGGACACGGCGAGCCCGTATGCCGCCGCGAGTCGATCGCTGCTGCGAAATGCGAGCACGAGCGCGATGCAGGCGATCGCAAGCAGCCAATTGACGGCGGGCACGAAAACTTGGCCTTTGTTGCGGCGCGACGTATGCCGCACGGTGAGGCGCGGCCATAACGAAAGATTGATCGCTTGTTCCGTCAGCGTAAATGCGCCCGAGATCAGCGCTTGCGAGGCGATGACGGTAGCGACCGTTGCGAGAACGACCATGGGCACGAGCAGCCAGCCCGGCGTGAGTGCGTAGAACGGTGAATCGAACGCGCTCTTGTCGGTCAACAGTCGCGCGCCTTGACCGAGGTAGTTGAGGGCGAGCGCAGGCAAGACCAGAGCGAACCACGCAAGTGAAATCGGCTTGCGACCGAAATGGGAGAGGTCCGCGTAGAGCGCTTCGACGCCGGTCACCGCGAGAACGATCGCACCGAAGACCAAGAAGCCGAAGACGCCGTGGTGCGTCGCGAAACCGATGCCGTGACGCGGGTCCAGGGCCCAGAGCACGTGCGGCGCGCTCGCGATCGCGATGGCGCCGGTTACGGCGATGACCGCAAACCACACGACCATGATCGGCCCGAACACTTTGCCGACCCGCTCCGTGCCGGGCGCCTGAATCAAAAAGAGCCCCGCGAGAATCGCAACGGCAATCGGCACGATAAACGGTTGGGCCGCTTTCGTCGCGACGCCCACGCCTTCGACCGCCGAGATGACCGAAATCGCTGGCGTGATGATTCCGTCACCAAAGAGCATTGCGGCACCGATGACGACGACGAGCGTCAACCAGTTCGCCTTTAAAGGAATGTTCGCGACCTGCGGATGCCTCGCGAGAGCGAGTAAGGCGAGAATGCCGCCTTCGCCATCGTGATCGACGCGCATGAGCACGCCCACGTATTTGAGCCACACGACCACGATGAGGGCCCAGAGCAACAGCGATACGATGCCGAGGACGTTTTCGATTTGCGGACCGACATTGGCCGTCGAAAAGCACGTCTTGAGCGTATACAGCGGGCTCGTTCCGATGTCGCCGAAAACGACGCCGAGTGCCGCGACAGCGACACCCGGCGAAACGCGTACCCCTTTGCGCGCGGCGTGCCCGATCGGCAGAGAGGCGTCAGTGGATGCGCTCATAAGCGCGCTATACTACTTCGCGCGACCGAACCATCCGTCTTCGGCGGCCCGGTCACGCACCTGAGCTTACGTCAACGACGTGATGACGCCATAACGCTTGGCGTACGCTCTACGCTCTTCATCGAAACGAGCCCGAATATTTTCGGACTCGACGACGGCGGCGGCCATCGCTTCGACATCCCGTTCGGCTTTGCGCTCGAGTTCGAGCGCTTTGGATTGTGCGAGAGCGGATTTCTTCGTCATCCATCGTGAGTTAGGGGCCCGGCCGACGGTTACCTCGCTCATTCGTACGTAATGCGTAGTATTTCAACTTCGGCTTCTCCGATCGGGCGCTGCCAGCGGACCCGGTCGCCGACGCGCTTCCCCAGGAGCGCGCGAGCGAGCGGCGATTCGATGCCGAGCCGGCCGTTCTCCACGTCGACCTCGTCTTCGGTCGCGATGTCGAAGCTGCGCTCGGTCGGGCCGATGCCGCGCAGCGCGACCGTCGCCCCCAAGGCGACGCGCGACGGGTCCTCCGGCGGCGGCGCGGGCGTCGCTTCGTTCAGGCAGGCTTCGAGCGCAGCGCGTTCCTGCGGCGACGAAGCGGCAAGCCGTTCGCGCATGAGCCGCAGACCGCCGCGGGTCAGCACCAGTGGCCCGGGGCGCTGCGGCAGCTGCGATGGTAGGAGCGGCTGGTCGTCACGCTCTTTCATGAAAGCTCGGCTCATGTTCCAGTTGTTCCCAAAGGGGCGTCTAAGACCGCATGGAATCGATGCCGGCCTTCGCGCGCGCGGACGAATCGCCCGACGAACGCTTCTACCGGGAGGCGCGCTTCGTCACGCACATCGACGAGCGGGCCATCGAAGCCGTCACGGCGCTCTATCGCGAGCGGTTGCCGCCCGGGGGCCGCATCCTCGATCTCATGAGCAGCTGGGTGAGCCACTTGCCGCCCGAGATGGCCTACGCATCGGTCGTCGGCATCGGTATGAACGAGCGCGAACTCGCCGAGAATCCGCGGCTCGACGCGTATTTGGTGCACGATCTCAATATCGCTCCAAGGCTGCCCTTCGCGGCCGAAGCTTTCGATGGGGCGACGATTTGCGTTTCGGTGCAATACCTCACGCAGCCGGTCGCCGTCCTGCGCGACATCGCGCGCGCGCTCTGCGTGGGGGCGCCGCTGCTCGTTACGTTTTCCAACCGCTGTTTCCCGACGAAGGCCGTCGCGATCTGGCAAGCCTTGAGCGACCGCGGGCACGCGCAGCTGATCGAGCGCTATCTCGTCGACGCGGGCGGCTGGCACGGCATCGAATCGCTCGATCTCACGCGACGCGGCGGCGATCCGCTCTTCGCGGTCGTCGCGCGGCGCTCGGCGCAGTGAGCGACCGCGTCGGCAGCGTTGCTTACACGAGCGCGTAGCTCGCGCTTGGAGATCTTTCCCGTCGCCGTGTGCGGCAACTCGTCGACGAAGAGGACGTCGTCGGGCATCCACCACGTCGCGATCTTTCCGTCGAGAAACCGTAGGACACCGTCACGATCGACGGTGCTCCCCGCTTTGCGGACCACAATCAAAAGCGGCCGCTCGCCGTATGTCGGGTGCGGGATCGCGATCGCGGCCGCTTCCGCAATGTCCGGATGTCCGACGGCGGCGTTTTCCAAATCGATCGAGCTGATCCACTCCCCGCCGGATTTGATGAGATCTTTGCTGCGATCGTGAATCGAAAGATAGCCATGCTCGTCGAGGGAACAGATGTCGCCGGTTTTGAACCAGCCGTCGGCCGTAAACGCGTCCTGGCAGGCGGCGGGATCGTCGTAATACGCAGCCGCGATCCACGGTCCGCGCACGTGCAATTCGCCTTGCGAACGTCCGTCGTCGGGCTGGATCGTGCCGTCGTCCGCGACGATGCGCATGTCGACGCCGAACATACAGCGGCCGGCGGTGCGCTGGAATCGCAAGCGTTCGGGGGAATCGCGATGTTCGCCCTTGAGCGAGCCCGTCGTACAGACCGGGCTCGTCTCCGTCATGCCCCAGCCGTGTATGATTTCGATCCCGCGCCGGTCGAACGCTTCGATCATCGCTGCCGGCGCTGCGGAACCGCCGACGCGCAACGCGCGCAAGCTCGTGAGTTCGTTGCCGGTCGACTCGAGATATGCGAGCAGCGTCAGCCAGACCGTAGGAACGGCCGCCGCCGTCTCCACGGCTTCGGCTTCCATCAGTTCGTACAGACTGGCCGGATCGTGCTTCGGGCCGCAGAGCACGAGCTTCGAGCCCAGCATCGGCGCTGCGTAGGGAAACCCCCAGGCGTTGACGTGGAACATCGGCACGATCGGCATATGGACTCGATGGCTCGCAACGCGGCGCGTCGTTTCCGCGACGCATGCCGAGAATGCATGCAGCACGCTCGAGCGATGGGAATACAAAACGCCTTTCGGATTGCCCGTCGTCCCCGAGGTGTAACAGAGTCCGGCGGCCGTGCGTTCGTCCAATGTCGGCCAGTCGATCCGCACCGGTCGATCCGCGAGCAGTTCTTCGTAGCAGAGCGCATCGCGTAGCGTCGTTTCGGGCATCGTCGCCCGCGCCGTCATGATGATGAAGGCGCGCACCCGCGGCAGACGGTCGGCGAGCGCCTCGACGAGCGGCACGAAGCTCGCGTCGATGAAGAGCAGGCGGTCATCGGCGTGATTTGCGATATACGCCAGTTGCTCGCGATACAAGCGCGGATTGAGCGTGTGGCAAACGGCGCCGATACCGGACACGGCGTAATAGAGTTCGAGATGGCGATAGCCGTTCCACGCGAGCGTCCCGATCCGATCGCCTTCCGCTATCCCGAGCGCACGCAGCGCGTGCGCCAACTGTGCCGCACGCGCCGCGAGCCCCCGATACGTGTAGCGGTGAAGCGGGCCTTCGACGGTCCGCGAGACGACTTCGCGTTCGCCGTAGAACCGTGCGGCATGCTCGACGATCGAACTGATCAGCAACGGTCCGTCCATCATCAAGCCAAGCACGAAGCCGCTTACTCCGTGAACGGAATCGTGATGCGCGTGTACTTCCCGTGCTCGACCACGGCGCCGTACGTATCTTCAATGAGATGTCCGCTTTTCGAAACGCCGTGGATCGCTTGCGGCGCGTACTTCGCCGGCAAGCTCGCGGCGGCATCGTGCACCTTGGCCATAATGGCGGTTGGATCCGTGCTGTTCGCTAAGCGAATCGCGGCTGCGAAAACGTGCATCGCTTCATAGTTGTTCGCTTGTTCGAAATTCGGCTCGCGGTCCTTGCCGAATTTCTTCGTGTAGCTTTCGACAAACTTCTTAACACCGTTGCCCGGTGCTTCGCGAAAGGGCACGAGACCCACAGCGCCATCGAGGCGCTCGACGGGGAGCACTTGCTCCACTTGATCGAATTTCGTTTGATCCATCATGACGAAGCCGCCCGTGAAGCCTCGGTCGCGCGCCGCCTTCATGACCAGCGCCGTGGGTTGTGATGGGCCGCCGACGAAGATCACGTCCGGATTCTCGGCGAGCGCTTTGCTAACGGCCGTCGAGAAATCGGTCGTCGTATTGTAGTCGACGCCGTTATTGGAGAGCACCGTACCGCCGGCGGCTTGCCACGCTGCGGTGAAGCCCTTGGTCCACGAGTTACCGTAGGCCGTCGTCGTCGGGATCAAGCCGAGCTTCTTGCCGAAACGCTTCATCTCGGTATCGGTGAACGGCTTGAAATACGAATCGAACGAGGGCGGAATCATGACGACGGACGTATTGTTTTGCTTCAGGATCGCCGGATCGCTCGAATAGGCGGCGACGATAAATTTCGGCGCCTGCTTCTCGTTAAACCCAAGCACGGCCAGAATGCCGCCCGAGTGCGGAACGAAAACGATCGGCGCGCCCTCTTGCAGCGAGAGTCGCTTGGCATTGGTTGCCGCTTCGTTGGGACGATACGCGTCGTCGAGGGAGACGAGCTTGAAGGTTTGCTTCTTGCCGCCCACCATGACGCCGCCGCCGGCGTTGAGTTCGTCGATCGCCAGCTGCAGACCACGTTGCACGTCGAACCCGTAGGCGGCCGCGCCGCCGCTGAGCGGCCCGCTGAAACCGATGGCGATCGTGCCGCTCGGCGCCGTCTGCGCCGGCGCCGCGGTGTTGGTCGCTGCGATGAGGAGCGCGCCCGCGCACAGGCTGCGAATCAAGCGTTGCATGGATCCTCCTTAGCCGACGATGCGGCTTTAGGCGCCGATGAAGGCTTTCTTGACGAGCTCGTTCGCTTGCAGCGCGCTCGCCGAGCCTGCGAGCACCACGCGTCCGTTGGCGAGTACGTAACCGCGCTCGGCGATCGAGAGCGCGGCGTACGCGTTTTGCTCCGCGAGCAAAACCATGGTTCCGGCACGATTAATTGCGGCGACCGCGTCGAGCATGGCCGTAACCATGCGCGGCGCGAGGCCGAGTGAGGGTTCGTCGAGCAGCAGCAACTTCGGCCGCGCCATGAGTGCGCGCCCGATCGCAACCATCTGCTGTTGTCCGCCGCTGAGGCTGCCCGCCGGGGCGCGCAGCCGGTCGCGCACGTCGGGAAAGAGCGTGCAGACCCGTGCGAGGGCGGCTTCCGTGCCGCGGCGGTCGCGCCGTCCCACGTAGGCGCCGAGCCGCAAATTCTTTTCCACCGACAGATCCGCAAAGAGCTTGCGCCCTTCGGGACACTGCGCGATCCCGAGCGCGACGATCGCCGGCGGCCGTAGCGTACGCACGTCGTGACCGTCGAAGCGAATGATTCCTTCGGCCGGAACGAGGCCGCTGAGTGCGCGGAAGAGCGTCGTCTTCCCGGCGCCGTTGGCGCCGAGCAAGGTCACGCACTCGCCCGGCCCGATCGTCAGATCGACGCCGTCGAGTGCGGGAACGGTGCGGTAGCGAACGCGCAAACCGGCGACTTCAAGCATGGTGCGCCGCGCCGAGATACGCGTCGATGACGGCCGTATCTCCGCTCACTTCGGCAGGCGTCCCTTCGGCGATCTTGCGTCCGTGATGCAACACGATGATGCGGTCCGCAAGGCCCATGACCACATCCATCTTGTGTTCGACAAGACAAATCGTAAGACCGCGCGCCGCCATCGCCCGGATAAGCCGTCCGTGAGCGCCCGTCTCTTCCGACGTGACGCCGGCGACGGGCTCGTCGAGCAACACGAGTTTGGGTTCCGCTGCGACGGCGATCGCGAGCGCCAAGCGTTTCTGCGCCTCGTGCGGGATCGATCCGGCGATGCGCCCTGCGAGACCCGCGATGCCGGCAAAACGCAGCGCTTCATACGCAGCTTCGATTGACGCCTGTTCTTCGCGGCGCGTTCGCGGCGAGCGCAGCAGCGCATCGAAGAGTCCGCTGCGCGTGTGGCGATGCCGCCCTACGATCGCATTATCGAGCACGGAGTGGCTCGCGAACAGGCTGGTCGTTTGGAACGTTCGCGCGATGCCGCGGCGCGCGAGCGCATGCGCGGGAAGCGCCGTGACGTCCTCACCCGCGAAGTTCAGCGTGCCCGACGTAACCGGATAGAAGCCGCACATCAGATTGAAGCAGGTCGATTTGCCGGCACCGTTGGGCCCGATGAGCGCGGTGATCTTCCCCTCGGGAATAGCGATGTCGAGGCCGTCGATCGCAACGAGGCCTCCGAAGCGCTTGGTGATGCCGCGGCCTTCGAAGAGCATCACGGGTTCGCATCCGCGGCCGGCCGCAGCGCGCGACGTCGGCCCAAGGCGGGCCGGATGCGCGCGAGGGCGCCCGTTATGCCGTACGGAAAAAAGATGACGAGCACGACGAGCAGCGGACCGAAGACTAAGTACCGGTAGCGTTCGATCGACTGGAGCGCTTGGCCGAGCACGGTCAGCACGAGCGTGCCGACGAGCGGACCCGCAAGCGTTCCGATACCGCCGACGACCAGATACAGCAACTGTTCGAAGGTCGCATCGATGCCGCTGGAATCGGGTCCGAGGAAACCGACGTACATCGCGAACATCCCGCCGCCGAGCCCCGCCAGAAACGTCGAGAAACTCAAGGCCAGGAGCTTCGCGCGCATCACGTCGATGCCGACGGACCGCGCCAAATCTTCGTTGCTCTCGATCGCGAGCAGCGTGCGACCGAAGAGCGAGCGCCGCACGAGCGCGCAGAAGGCGATCGTCAGCGCCAGCGCCGCGAGCACGAGATAGTACTTGGCGGCGTTGGATTCGAAGGACAGCGGACCCAGCGGCGGCGGCGGCGCGATGTTCGCGAGGCCGATGTTGCCGTTGGTAAGGTCTTGCCACGTACTGAGCACGATCTCGATCATGACGCCGATCGCCGCGGTGAAGATTGCGAAGTAATGGCCGCGCGTGCGTAGCGAGATCAGACCGACGGCGAAACCGAGTACCGTGCTCGCGAGACACCCGGCGGCGAGCGCGGGCCAAAACGCAAACCCGGCTTTGGTCTCGAGCAACGCGACCGTATACGCACCGATGCCGAAAAAGCCGGCGTTCCCGAGATTGAGCAACCCCGTATAACCGAGGATAACGTTGAGACCGTAGACCGCTATCGCGGTCGTATATGCGGTTGCGATGACTTGCTGATAGTACGGGTTCGTAACGACGACGGGGAGCGCGACGGCCGCAATCGCGGCCGCAATCCACAGCGCGCGCAATCAAGCCGCCTTCGCGAAGAGGCCCGTCGGCCGGAAGGTCAAGATGACAACGAGCACGCCGAACGCGATGACGTCTTGATAGCTCGTCGAAATGTACGTCGCGCCGAAACTTTCGGCAATCGCCAGCACGAAGGCGCCGACGATCGCCCCCGGGATGCTGCCCATGCCGCCGAGCACTATGATCGCGAACGCTTTTAGGATGACGCTGAAGCCCATCCCGGGATAGATCAGATTGATCGAAGCGATGAGTGCGGCGGCGGCGGCGGCAAGACCCGACGAAATCGCGAAGACGAGCATCGAGACCCGCTCCGCGTCGATGCCCATGAGCGCCGCGCCTTCACGGTTCTGCGCGACCGCTTCGATCGTGGCCCCGAGCAGCGTGCGTTTGAGGAACAAGAACAATCCGCCCATCAAGAGCGCCGCTGCGCCGACCACGAGCAACTGCTGTTGCGTTGCGATCAATCCGCCGAACCGGACGACGCGATCGTAGGGAGAGGGCAGCACGCGGAAGTCGGCACCGAAGAGCACTTGCGCGAGCGTTTGCAGGGTGAACAGCACGCCGACTGCGGCGATGATCGCGTTGACGGGCGGCGCATCCCGCAACGGACGGAACACGACGCGTTCGAGCACGATGCCGATCAGCGCCAGAACGACGACGGCGAGCAACAGCGACGGCCAATAGCCGATGTGCGCGACGGTCACGCCGAAGAACGTAACGTACGCGCCCAACATATACAGGTGGCCGTGCGCGAAATTCGGGATGCCCATCGTGCCGTAGACGAGGGCTAAGCCGAGAGCCACGAGGGCGTACAGACTGCCGACGACCAACCCGTTCAGAAGTTCCTGGAGAAAAAGATGCACGGCCACATCTCCGGAAAAGAAAGATATTTTAATCGCGCGGCTCAAGCCTTCGTCTCTTCTCACGCCCCTCCTCGGGAGCAACGCCGTGACGACAGCGCAGCGCGACGGGGTCGCGATCGTTACCATCGACAATCCGCCGGTCAACGCGCTTTCGTACGGCGTGCTGGCGGCGCTCGTAATGCAGATCGATGCGGCGGATGCCGACGCGGCCGTCGGGGCGCTCGTCGTTACGGGTGCCAACGGCATTTTCAGCGGCGGCGCCGACCTGCGCGAATTCGGCGCGCCACCGCGCCACCCGAACCTGCGCGATCTCATCGATCGGCTCGAACGCACGGAGAAGCCGGTCGTCGCAGCGATCGCCGGGAGCTGCGTCGGCGGCGGTTTGGAAGTGGCGTTGGCGTGCGACGAACGCGTCGCGACCGTCGCTGCGAAACTGGGCTTTCCGGAGATCGAGCGCGGCCTGCTCCCGGGCGCCGGCGGGACGCAGCGCGCGCCGCGGCTGATGGGAATCGCCGCGGCCCTCGATCTGATCCTCTCCGGCGAACCGATCGACGGCGCGGCGGCGCGCGCACGGGGCCTCGTCGATGAACTCGTGACGGGCGATGTGGTCGCAGCCGCCAGCGCGCGTGCGGCGACGCTCGCAGGCAGGCCGCGTCGGCGGATAAGCCAGCAGACGGTGGCGCCAGACGATGCCGCGCTGGAACGCGCGCGCGGGCGAGCCCAACCCCTGGAGCGCGGCGGGCTCGCGGCACGGCGCTGCATCGACGCGATCGCCGGCACCGCGCGCTTACCGTTCGGCGCGGGCCTTGCGGCCGAACGCGTGGGCTTCGAGGAGCTCGTGCGCTCGGAGCAATCGAAGGCGCGCATCCACGTGTTCTTCGCCGAACGCCAAGCGGCGAAATTAGCGGACGGCCCCGCACCGCCGACGACGGCCGTGCGGCGCGTCGTCTTGATCGGCGGCGGAACGATGGGCACCGGCATCGCGATGGCCTGCGCCGATGCCGGCATCGCCGTGACGCTCGTCGACCTCGAAGCCGGCGTGCTCGAACGCGCGCGGGGCACGATCGGCGGCAACTATGCCGCCACTGTCGCGAAAGGACGGCTGGAGCGAGCCGCGATGGACGCGCGCTTGGCGCGCATCGCATTTGGGAATTCGCTCGCGGCGGCGGCCGACGTCGATCTCGTTATCGAAGCCGTCTTCGAAGACATGGACGTCAAACGCAGCGTGTTTCGCGAAGTCGACGGGGTCGCGCGGGCGGGCACGCTGCTCGCGAGCAACACGTCGACGCTCGACATCGATGCGTTGGCGGCGGCCACCTCGCGTCCGCGCGACGTCGTCGGATTGCACTTCTTCAGTCCGGCCAACGTCATGCGGTTACTCGAAATCGTCCGCGGTGCGCAGACGTCGCAGGCGACGCTCGCAGCCACGCTCGCCATCGCAAAACAACTCGGCAAGGTCGGCGTCGTCGCCGGCAATTGCGACGGTTTCATCGGCAATCGTATGTTGTACGCCTATCGCCGCGAAGCGGAATTCTTGCTCGAAGAAGGCGGGACGCCCGAGCGGATCGATGCCGCACTCAAGCGCTTCGGCATGGCGATGGGCCCCTTCGCCATGTCCGACCTCGCCGGGCTCGATATCGGCTGGCGCATCCGCCGACGGCGCTACGCCAATACGCCGCCGGCCGGGCGCTATTCGCGCGTCGCCGACACGCTCTGCGAATTAGGCCGCTTCGGGCAGAAAACCGGGGCCGGTTATTATCGCTACGAACCGGGCGAGCGCGCGCCGCGCGCCGATCCCGCGGTCGACGCGATCGTCGAGCGCCTCGCGCGCGAAAGCGGTATCGCGCGCCGCCCGCTCGACGATGACGAGATCGTTAAGCGCTGTATCTACCCCCTCGTCAACGAAGCGGCGCACATCCTTACGGAGGGGATCGCGACGCGGCCGGGCGACATCGACGTCGTTTGGGTGTACGGGTACGGTTTTCCGGCGTTTCGCGGCGGACCGCTGCGCTTCGCCGATTCCCTCGGCCTCGGCAACGTCGTCGCCGGCATGCGCGCTTTCGAACGCGCGCACGGTCCGGTGTGGCAACCGGCGCCGCTGCTCGCGGAGCTCGCCGCGTCGAACCGATCGTTCGGCCAAGGTCTCGAGCGGGTGCGCGCGCGTGCGTGAAACGAGCGACCGATGGATCTAGCGTTCGGTCCCGACGAACGCGCCTTCCGCGCGGAGGTACGCGCATTCATCGCGACCCGTTTGCCGGACGACATTCGCACGAAAGTGCGGCACGGCGAGCCGCTCGTTAAAGCGGATTACGCGCGCTGGCACGGCGCGTTGCACGAACGCGGCTGGGCGGCGCCGGCATGGCCCGCCACGTACGGCGGCACCGGCTGGACGCCGGTTCAGCGCCATATCTTTTACGAAGAGAATGCATACGGTTGGGCGCCGCGGCTCTTGCCGTTCGGCCTCAACATGGTCGGCCCCGTCATCCTGGAATTTGGAAACGACGCGCAACGACGACGGTATCTGCCGAAGATTCTCAGCGGCGAAGAATTTTGGTGTCAGGGATATTCCGAAGCGGGAGCCGGCTCGGATCTTGCGGCGCTCGAGACGCGCGCGCAACGCCGCGGCGACAGCTACGTCGTAAACGGAACGAAAACGTGGATCACCGCGGCCCAGTGGGCCGATTGGATGTTCGTTTTAGCACGCACGGATCCAACCGCTAAAAAGCAAGCCGGCATCTCGTTCGTGCTCGTCGACATGACGACGCCGGGCGTCAGCGTGCGTCCGATCGTTACGATCGACGGTGGCTCCGAGATCAACGAAGTCCATCTCGAAAACGTCGTGGTACCTGCGGAAAACTTGGTCGGCGCCGAGGGCGGCGGCTGGACGTACGCCAAGTTTTTGCTCGAGCACGAACGCACGGGAACGGCCGGAATCGCGGGCTGCCGGCAGCAACTCGCGAGTCTGCGCGAATTGCTCGAACGCGAGGCGATCGACGATCGCCGCCTGGGCGAGCGCATCGCCGAGATCGAGATCGAATTGGAGGCGCTCGCCTTCACCGAACTGCGCACGCTAGCCGCAGAATCCGCCGGCACGCGTCCCGGTCCCGAATCTTCGATCCTTAAAATTAAGGGCACCGAGCTGCAACAGGCGATCGGCGAACTCGCACTCGACGCCGTCGGCCCATACGCCGACGCGCGCGTCGCGCCCGCGTACTTCAACTTGCGCAAGACGTCGATCTACGCCGGTTCGAACGAGATTCAAAAAAACATTATTGCAAAACGTATCCTCAAGCTGTAAGGACGAAAATGAATTTCGCGCTCGGTCCCGAGCAGCTGCTCATCAAAGACAGCGTCGCGCGCTTCGCCGCAGGCGAGCATGCCGGCCGCGATCATTGGAGCACGTTTGCAGAACTCGGCTGGCTCGCCCTCGGCGCCCCGCAGGAGTGCGGCGGTTTCGGCGGACCGCTCGAAACGCTGCTGCTCATGGAACAATTCGGCAGAGGACTCGTCGCGACGCCGTATGCCGGTCAAGCCGTCGCCGCTACGGCGATTTTCAAGCACGCGCACCGGCTCGAAGAGCTCCAGCGCATCGTCGACGGCGACGAGCGCATCTCGCTTGCTTATGAAGAGCCGCACGCACGTTACGACCCCGGCCTCGTGTCGACGACGGCTTCGCGCAACGGCGCTTCGTGGACCATTAGCGGCTCGAAGATCCGCGTGCTCGGCGCGCGTAGCGCGACGCAGTTCATCGTCTCGGCGCGCACGCCCGAAGGCATCACGCTCTTCACCGTGCCGGCCGGCTCGCCGGGCGTCGCGCGGCGCACGTACGCTGCCGAAGACGGCCACGATGTTGCCGACATCGCGTTCGACGATGCTCGCGCGAGCGCTACCATCGGCGCACCCGGTGGCGGCCTAGCATTGCTCGAGCGCGGTTGCGAGCACGCCGTCGCCGCCCTGTGCGCCGAGGCCGTCGGCATCATGAGCGTCATGCTCGAGACGACCGTGGCGTACGCGAAGGAGCGCCGGCAATTCGGCGTGCCGATCGGCTCTTTTCAAGCCTTACAGCACCGGATGGCGGAGATGTTCGTCGAAGTCGAGCTCGCGCGCTCGATGGCCTACTTTGCGGCGCTGCGCTTGGAATCTTCGGATCCCGCGGAGCGCCGGCGCGGCGTATCGGCCGCAAAGGCGCAGATCGCGCGCTCGGGTCGCTTCGTTGGCCAAAACGCGATTCAATTGCACGGTGGAATCGGCATGAGTGAAGAATATTCGATCGGTCATGCGTTCAAACGGTTGACGATGCTCGAGCGGCTTTTCGGGGATCGGACGTTCCATGTGGCGCGGTACGCAGCGACTGCGGCAAAGCCCGAATCGTTGACGCTTGCGGTTGGCGAAGCGCCGTACGCGGGCGTATGAAAACACCGCTCTCGCCCCTTGAGTTCATGCGCCGCGCACGCCGCCTTTACGCCGAGCGCGAAGCCGTCGTCGACGAAGACGTGCGCCTGACGTACGCGCAATTCTTCGAGCGCTGCGACCGCTGGGCCGCCGCGCTGCAGCGCATGGGCGTCGTGCGGGGAGACCGCGTCGCCTACGTCGCGCCGAACACGCACGCGCAGCTCGAATCGTTCTACAGCGTCGCGCAAATCGGCGCCGTCGTCGTGCCGATCAACTTTCGCCTGATGCCCGCCGATTTCGCGTACATCATCAACCACTCTGGTGCGCGCGTCGTGTGCGTACATGCAGATCAACTCGCGGCCGTCGCGAGCATTCGCGCCCGTTGCCCGAATGTCGAACGTTTCGTCGCGCTCGAAGGCACGCACGACGATTTTCTCGACTACGAGGCGGCCCTCGCGGCAGCTTCGCCCGACGTGCGGCGCCCGGAAATCGATGAAGACGACCTGATCAGCCTCAACTACACGAGCGGGACGACGGCGGAACCCAAAGGCGTGATGATCACGCACCGCAACGCCTATATGAATTCGATCGGCACGCTGGTCGCGATTCACATGACGCCGGACGACCGCTATTTGTGGACGCTGCCGATGTTCCACGCCAACGGCTGGACGTTCGTGTGGACCGTGACGGCGGCCGGCGGTACCCACGTCTGCCTGCGCAAAGTCGAAGCCGCGCGCATCTTCTTGCTCGCAGCTGCCGAAAACGTGACGCTGCTATGCGCCGCGCCCACGGTCCTCATCGGCGTCGCGAACGCCCCGGAGGAGCTGCGCCGCACGGCGCGGCCCGGCATCCGGGTTCTCACGGCGGGGGCGCCTCCGGCCGCCGCGACGATCGAGCGGGTCGAAGACGAACTTCGCTGGGACATAACGCAAGTCTACGGACTCACCGAAACGTCCCCGTTCATTTCGTATTGCGAACCGCTGCGCGCGCACGCGTCGCTGTCGCGGCAGGAGCGCGCGCGGCTCAAAGCGCGTCAAGGCGTGGAACTTCTGACGTCGGGCGATCTTCTCGTCGTCGACGATCGCGGCGACGAAGTCCCCCGCGACGGCGCGACGACGGGCGAGATCGTCGTGCGCGGCAACGTCGTGATGGAGGGCTACTACAACGACCCCGCTGCGACGGCGCACGCCTTTCGCGGCGGGTATTTCCACACCGGCGACGCCGCGGTCGTTCATCCCGACGGCTATGCGGAAATCCGCGATCGGATCAAGGACGTCATCATTAGCGGCGGAGAGAATATCTCGTCAGTCGAGGTCGAGGGCGTTCTGCTACGCCATCCGAGCGTCCAGGAAGTCGCCGTGGTCGGGATGCCCGACGACCGCTGGGGCGAATCGCCCCACGCGTTCGTCGTCTTTCGTACCGGAGAAAGCGCGACCGAAGACGAGCTCAGGACGTTCGCGCGGGCGACCCTCCCGGGCTTCAAAGTTCCTAAAGCCGTACACGTCGTCGCCGAATTGCCCAAGACGGCCACGGGAAAGATCCAAAAGTTCGTTCTGCGCGGCAGCAGCGTTTGGATCGCCCGACAGTAAGCTTTTAGCGCTTTGCGGCCCGCGCCCGGCGGGATTCTCGGCTTAGGTGGGGGCAATTACATCAGTAGCCTACCTTCTTGCACTTTTTATTGGAGTTCATATGCGTAATCTTATTGCCGGTGCTCTCGTCGCCTGTCTTGCCCTGGGCACGAGCGCCCCGTCTCTTGCGATGAAAGAAAAATTGATGAAGACCAAATGCGCCTCGGGCGACATGATGGTCATGGTCGACACCAAGACGAAAATGTACCACAGCATGACGGATAAGAAATCGCACATGATGATGGTGAAGTCCGGCGATAAAACCATGATGGCGTGTAAGTCCAAAGCCGACGCCATGGGCGCGAAAATGATGATGAACGGCAAACCGGCGATGTAATCGCCCAGCGGAGCGCTCGGCGAACCGAGCGCTCCGCTTCTACGGTCTTTTTCGCGGCGGTCTCCGGACCGTCGTTTTTACGTGCCGGTCTGCTCCGCCGCCGCTTCGCGTGACGTTGGTCTGCGGGGAACCGAGCGGAGCGTTAGGCCGTCGATGCTTTCCGAAGGACGGTTCAAAACGCATGGACTCATTAATCACCTGCCGGTGTAAACATAGCGTCGTCGTACACGCCGGGGCCGGCTGTGGGGACTATCGCTGTGCCTGCCCGCTTTCGAAAGAGCAGATCCTCGAAACCGAATTGTATGAGGCGCGGCGCGAGCATCTGGAATTGTACCGGCAGTACGCGGAGCCGGCAGGTCGCGATAGCGCGTAGCGATGCGGCGGACGGCCCGAAATCAGTAAGATAGGCAAGGAAGTGACGACAGCGCACGGTAACGTGGCCGCGATGTCGAGGCGACGATGCAGAAATTGACCACGAGCGCGGCGCAACGGAGCGCGGCCCTCGGAAGGGGCTTACGCGCGGCGGTCCCGCGGGCCGCCCATGCCGCCTGGGCGCCGGCGCGGGACCGGGCCGACCCGCTCGCGCTCGTCGAAGCGACGGCGGCCGGACGGCTCGCGTATCTCTTGCCGGTGCGGCACGAACGCATGGGTGAGAACGCGTTCACGTTCTTTCGCGGAACGGCCATGGTCATGGCGGCCGATCTCGCCGCGACGCCCGTCACGGGCCTGCTCGTCCAAGCCGCCGGGGACGCGCATTGTCTCAATTTCGGCGGGTTCGCGACCCCCGAACGCAACGTCATTTTCGATCTCAACGACTTCGACGAAACGTTGCCCGGCCCGTGGGAGTGGGATATCAAGCGGCTCGCGACGAGTATCGCGCTCGCCGGCCGCAACGCCGGCTTGCGCGTGCGCGATACCGATGCGGCGACGCTCGCGACGGTTTCGGCGTATTGTGCGCGGATGGCCGATCTCGCCGCGATGCCGGCGCTCGATGTGTGGTACTCACGCATCGATGCCGCGAAAATTCTCGATGCCGCCGCAGAGCCCGACGTCCGGCGCCGCCGTGCGCGCATCGTCGAACATGCCGCGACGCAGCCCATTCGCAGCGTCGTCGATAAGCTCACCGAGGTAGTCGGCGGCACGTGGCGCTTCCGCGACGATCCCCCGCGGCTCTTCCACTCCCAGGAGACGGACCGCACCGGCTTCGATATCGAGGCGATTCTCGACGCTTACGCGGCCTCGCTTTCGGACGACATCGCACACTTGTATTCGCGCTATCACCTTATCGACCACGCGATCAAAGTCGTCGGCGTCGGAAGCGTCGGGACGCGCTGCGGCATCGCGCTGCTCGCGGCGGACGATCACGATCCGTTGCTGCTTCAGATTAAAGAAGCGCGCGAATCGGTGCTGGCAAAGCATTTGCAGCCGAGCGTCTATGCCAGCGGCGGCGAACGCGTCGTGCGCGGACAGCGACTCATCCAACATGCGAGCGACGTATTTTTGGGCTGGGCTTCGTCGGGAAAAAGCGATTTCTACATCCGGCAATTCAAGGATTTCAAAGCGTCGGCGAACCTCGACGGTGTCGACACCGCCGGGCTGCGCGCCTATGGCCAAGTGTGCGCCTACGCGCTCGCCGCGGCACACGCGCGCTCCGGTAACGCCGCTGCGATCGCAGGCTACCTTGGCAAAAGTGCCACCTTCGACCGCGCGCTGCTCTCGTTTGCGAACACCTATGCGGACCAAGCCGAGCGGGATTTCGAACAATTCAGCGCGGCGGTTGCGGGTCGCGAGCCCGCAGCCGCTTAAGAGGCGCGCCGGATAGGGCTATTGATCGTAGTCCATTTCCGTCATCGAGTGGCCCGTGTAACGCGGCGGCAGCGGAACGCGCGGAACGTCGCCGAGCGACGTGCGGGCGAATGCGGCCGGCGTCGCTTGCGTGAAGTCGAACGCCGCGAGCGAAAGCGGCGTGGCGCCGAGATCGCGGTCCGCGACGCTGTAATTCGTGTGATCGATAAAGCCCCGTCTAGCGAAGGGCGAAATGAAGATCGCGGGCACGCGGGTCGAGGGGCCGAAACGATCCGTCGGCGTCGGCGAGACGTGATCGTAATGACCGCCGGCCTCATCGTAGACGATGACGATCAGCGTATATTTCCACGCCTTGCTCATTTGGATCTGGCTGACGAGATTTGCGACGAACATCTGGCCCGTCGCGATATTCGCATAGCGGGATGTTCGTTGTTTGCGCCGAGCGGCTTGATCCACGAAACGGCGGGCAGCGCGTCGGCACTCAAGTCCTTCCAGAAAATTCGAATCGTCGACGATGTGTGTCGCGCCCGGCGTCCCGGGTCCGTATTTCGCAAAGTATAGATACGACTGGTGGTGCGGCTGGAACGTCGGATCCGCATTTCCGGCAAGGGCGTTATCGAGCCCGCCCGCATAAAACTTCCACGGGATGTTGGCGTCGCTCAAGCGATCGCCGAGCGTCGGGTTATTTAGCGGCGGAACGATCTTGTTCGTCGTCGCGAAATTTTCAAGCCGCGGATACTGCGTCGTGTACGACGTATTGACGACGTAGCCGTCGGGCGTCGTGCGACCTTCGCTGCCACCCAAGGCCGCCGGGTTGCCGCCGGCATCGACCGGCTCGATTTTAGTCGCGGGAATCGCGGAGAGCGAAACCTGCGGCGTGCACGCGCACGCGGCGTACATGTTATTGAGGAAGGAACCGCCGAACGCATCTGATGGAAGTTATCGGCGAGGACGTACTGCTGGGCGAGTTTGCCTACGGGCATGTTGGTCGCGTCGTAATAACCGAACGTCAAGCCGCCCTGGCCGGCAGCGTTGTATGCGAGGTAGCGGTCCATGCGGCCGCCGTCGATCTGCGCCTGTTGAACGTAAAAATTATGGTTCGGGTCGCCTGTCATGCCCGTCGTCGGGACGTAGGCGCTGATATCGAAGGGAGCGACGGGCGCCTTTGCGGCGTTGAGAGCGGCGAATTGCGGATCCGGCGCGGAGCCGTTGAGCACGGGGGGGATGCTCGTGACCGGTACGCCGTTCGTATCGATCTGCGCCGTGATGCTGGTGGCGTTAGCGTAGGCCGTTGGCGCCGGGAAACTTGCCGTAGAGCGAATCGAAGCCCCAATTTTCTTGATAGATGATGACCACGTGAACGATCTTTTGTTGGAACTGCGCGAACTGCTGGGAGCTCGAGGGCGCGCTCATGGCGGGCGTCCCCGAAGTCCCGGCGGAGGTACTGCATCCGGCAAATAGCATGCCGACCATGGCCAAGGACGCAGTCGCAGGAAGACCGCGCTTCAAATAAGCGCTCATACGACGAGGATAGCGAGCGTCCATTAAGGCTTCGGTAACAGCAAATTAAACTCGATTTTCGGCGCCGCTCGCCGCGCTCGCCAATCCGGGATACCGCCGCGCGCGTTATCCTGGCACACTCGCTCGAAAGGTAATCTATGAACGTACGCGCTTCCGCCTCGGCGCTGGCCGTCGCCGTGCTGCTAAGCTCCGCCCTGCCCGCGCTCGCGCAGGATAAGGGTAAGATGGACGCTGCGTCCACGTCCATGTCGAACCCAATGGTGGGCGGGCACGCGATGTTCGCGAACAAAGACATCGTTTCCAACGCCGTCAATTCCGACGACAATAAGACGCTCGTTGCGGCCGTTAAGGCCGCGGGTCTGGTCTCTGCGCTGCAAGGCCCGGGTCCGCTAACCGTTTTTGCGCCCACGGACGAAGCCTTCGCGGCACTGCCGGCCGGCACGGTCGACAGCCTCGTCAAGCCCGAGAATAAAGCCATGCTGACCAAGATTCTCACGTACCACGTCGTGGCGGGGAAGCTCGATTTCAAGGCGCTCTCGGAAATGATCGAAGACGGTAAGGGCAAAGCGAGCCTCAAAACGCTGCAGGGCGAAACGCTCGCGCTTGCGATGAACGGCCCGCGTAATATCACCATCACCGATTCGAAGGGCAACGTCGCGCACATCAACACGTACGACGTATATCAGAGCAACGGCGTCATCCAGGTCATCGACCGCGTGCTGATGCCCTAGCCTTCGCTTCACGACGGAAGGGCTTCGAGATGAGACCGGTGCCGACGGGTACCGGTCTCATTTGTTTGCCGGATGCACCGCGCCGTGCGGCGTCGGTCTCCCGATCTTTAGCACGGCTCGCGACCATTACGGTCGTCGGCGCGCCGGCATATCGCGTGCCCGGATGTATGGACTCGCTTCATCGTAGTTTTATCGTGATTCGCACCGATTCGAGAGCGCAGGCTTTGGACGACTTGCGCGCGACGCGCTTCGCGATCAACGAACTCTTTGCGCCGCTCGCGCGCGACGGTCGTTTCTTCGCCTCAACGGTCGTGACGGGCAGCCATGCCGCGAGCGCCATGGCGGTAGCGGCCGGCGAAGCCGATGCCGCCGCGATCGACTGCGTGACGTTCGCACTGCTCGGACGCTACCGTCCGGCGGCGATTTTGCGAACTTCGCGTCATCGCCCAGACCCGCCGACGCCGCCACTCGTGACGGCGCGTTCGAGCGCACCGCACGTCGTCGCGGCCCTGCGGCCGGCGATGGCACTCTTCCTGAGCGACATCGGTTTTTGTGGCGATTCCGCTTACCGGGTCGTCATGCGTTACGAAGATGAAGCGTGCGACCCGGTTACGGCACGCGCGCGTAGCTCGATGCCGCCTGGGGTACGAACGCGGTATGACAGAGAAAGAACTCGCACCGTTCGTCGGCAAACAAGTCGCCGTGCACCATTCGGCCGGCAACATCGTCACGGGCGTTCTCAAACAATCCGACCCGAGCGGACCGTATCAAGTTCATAGCGCCGATGGGGAAGTGCCGCCCGTGCCCTTGATGGCGGAAGAGATCGAACGCATCGTCGCGTAATATTTTGTAGGGCCTTCCCTCGGCCGGACGTGCGGCCTCAAGCCTTCCGTAGACACGTCATTATCGCTCGACTCGCGCGAAGAAGCGCGATCTCTGCCGACCGATTGGCCGCTCGTGGCGGCGATTAAAGCGGTATAGCGCGAAATGCCGATTCCGCGCGTCTTCGGACGCTCGCTCGCGGGAGAGATGCGCGCGACATCCAGCGGTACGCGCCTTCGCTCGCGTAGCCGACGATGTGCGCCAGTGATGATCGGCACGGGCTGCGGTGAGGCGCAGCGTTGCATCGGTTCCAGGCGATCGCGATAATGCAGTCCGACACCGTAACTTCCCTGCCCCGGCGAGCGCAACGCAAGCGTTCACAACAGCCGCCGGTATCGCGATAGGTCGTCATATGAACGCGCGAAGCACCGGCTCGCAGAAGTGGCCCGTCATTTCGGCCGAAAACCACTCGTCGACGGAGCTTGGCTCGCTTTCATCCGCGAGGAGACGAAGTGTGAGCTACGTCCATCTGCGCAGGCCGGGTCGGGCCGTGGCCGGCAAAAATCAGCACGATCGCTCGATGCCGGCTCGCCGCCTGCCGCTCGTGGATACGGGCGGCGCTATTCTCTCGAGCCCGGCGCACCGATTATGAAAAGAGCGATCTCTTCGGCGACGCGATTCGCCTTCAAGCGCCTCAGGCGTTCCCTTTAGGAAGTAGTCGATGATCACAGCGTCGGGCGACGAACAAAGCGGGCTCAAAGTGGAGACCTCGGCGCTTGCCGAATTCGCTTTCGACCGCGCGCCCTTCGGCATCTCGCTAACGAGCGCGCGACCCGCGACCTACGGTCGTTACGTGCTGGCGAACCCGGCCTATTGCGCCATAACCGGATACGACGCGGCCGCCCTGCAGGCTCGCTATTTTTGCGACGTCGTACATGCCGACGACCTCGCCGCGTCGACCGAATCGCTCGAGCGGCTCAGCAGCGGTGTCACGGTGGCAATCGATGCAGAGACGCGGCTGCGCCGCTGCGACGGCTCCTCGATCTGGGTGCGTCAACACCGCTCGCTGATCCGTAATGACGTCGGCGAACCGCTCGTATTCCTCGTTCATACCGAAGACATATCGAAACACAGAAGAGCTGAAGCGGCTGCGATCGCCGCACGCCACGCCGCGGCGGAGGCAATGCGCGAAAGCGAAACGCGCTATCGTCTGCTCGCCGAACATGCCGCAGACATGATCGTGCGCACGCGAGCCGACCGAACGCGCACCTACGTCTCGCCGGCATCGAAAACGCTCCTTGGCTTCGAACCTCGCGAAATCATCGATTGCGACTTTGCAACGTTTCTGCACCCCGACGATCGGGAACGCGTCACGGCCGAGTACGGTCGCTTTCTCATCCGCGGCGGCAGAGATACACATACGTATCGGTTGCGGCACAAGAACGGCAGCTACGTCTGGGTGGAGGCGCATTGGGTAGCCACTGGACCCGCACCGGGCGATCTACGGGCGGACTCCGATAACGCCGTTATCGCCGTCGTGCGCGATATCTCCGAACGCAAGGCCGCGGAAACGCAGATCGCCCTATTGGCGTGCCACGATCCGCTCAGCGGTCTTGCAAATCGCGTGCTCTTTCACGAACGGCTCGGTCAAGCGCTCCGCCTCGTGGAAGCGGGCCACGAAACGGCCGCCGTGCTATGGATCGATCTCGACGATTTTAAAGGCGTCAACGATACGCTCGGCCACGCGATCGGCGACGCGTTGCTGCGAGTCGTCGCCGAACGCCTGAGGGGCTGCGTGCGAACGGCGGACACCGTCGCGCGGCTCGGCGGCGACGAGTTCGCAATGGTCCTGATGGGAGTGCGAACGGTCGACGAAGCAGCGACGAACGGACGGCGAATCGTCGAAGCGCTCGGCGCGCCGTACGACCTCGACGGGCAACGGCTGGCAATCAGTGCTAGCGTCGGCATCACGCTGGCACCGCAGGACGGCACGGATCCCGATAGGCTGCTGAAGAACGCCGATCTCGCGCTGTATCGGGCGAAGGCCGAGGGCCGCAATACGTACCGGCTTTTCGAGCCCGAGATGGAGCTGCACGTGCGAGCGAAACGGACGCTGGAGCTGGAGCTGCGCCAGGCGCTTCTCGACGACGCCTTCACCGTGTTCTACCAGCCGATGATGCGCCTGGACTCAAACGAGATCGCCGGTTTCGAGGCACTCGTGCGTTGGCGGCATCCCGAGCGCGGCCTGCTTTGTCCCGGCGAATTTATCCCGCTCGCCGAGGAAACGGGAGCGATCGTCGAGCTCGGCGCGCGGGTGTTACGCGCGGCATGCCGTCAGGCGGCAACGTGGCCGCCGAGCGTCGGGCTGTCGGTGAATCTTTCGCCCGTTCAATTTAAAACCGGAAACCTCGTCGGTACCGTGATCGACGCGCTGCGCGAGTCGGGCCTAGCGGCGCACAGGCTCGATCTCGAGATTACGGAGTCAGTCCTGCTGCAAGAAAACGACAAGACGCTCGCTGCGCTACACGACCTGCGGAGCCTCGGCGTCGGCATATCGCTCGACGACTTCGGTACGGGATACTCCTCGCTTCGCCATATCCGCAGTTTTCGATTCGACAAGATCAAGATCGACCGCTCGTTCGTCGCGGATATGCTCCAGAGCGTCGAGTCGGACGCGATCGTGCACGCCGTGATCGGGCTCGGCGAAGCCCTCGGCATCACGACGGTTGCCGAAGGCGTCGAAACGCCGGAACAACTCCGGCGCCTCCGCGCGATCGGATGCATCCAAGGTCAAGGCTTCCTCTTTAGCGCGCCGCGTCCGAGCGAAGATATTCCGGTGCTTCTGAAAGCGTGCCAGCGCGACGGTTCGGGGCCGCTTCACCTGACGCCGCGAACCGGTGACGCGTGATGGCCGCCCCAATCCGGCTATCGCCGGCTCGTTTACTAAGTACGCCGCGACCCAGAACCGATGGTCACGTCGTGAGCTTCCGCCTCAGTCCACCGGTTTTCGCCTCGTCGCCGCCCGGGCGATCCGCTTGACGCGCCTCTCGGTATTGAGTCGCGTCGTCTCGGTCATTCTCGTGACCGTACTGATCGGTTCGATGCTGTACGCTTTTGAAGTATCGAGCGCGACGAGCGAAGCGTCGACGCGAGCGACGAACGCCGAGTCACTATCCGATCAGTTTCTGGTTGCGCGAGACGCGGTCAGAGCCGAGCAGTCGCTCGAACGCCAATACCGCCTAGATCCGACCGCTGCCATTTCCGCGGCGCACCGCGCGAGCGGCGCCGCCCTTGTGAAGGCCATGGAAACGGTGCGCACGCTCGGCAACGGCCAGGACCGCTCCAGCGCCGACGCTATCCTGGAGGCCCATGTAGCGTATGTCGCGGGCACGAAACGGATGTTTGGCGCCGTAAATCGGCACGCTACCGCGCAGGCCATCGCGATCGACCACGCTGTCGTCGCTCCCACGTTCGCACGCATCGAACGAGCGGTCGATGAACGCGCTACGACGCACGCCGCGATCGCAAAGCGGTCCCTAGCGATACTCGGTCAGACGCAGCGCCAGGTCATTACCGTGACCCCCGGCTTGTCCGTCCTCGGGCTCATTTGCCTCGGCGTCTTCCTGATGATCTTGGCGAGCTATCGGCAACGCCTGCAGGCGACCCATCAAGCCGAACTCGACAAGGCCGCGCAGGCGGCGTTGATCGATAACCTTACCGGCGCCGGAAACCATCGCGCCTATCAGGAAGATTTTCATCGAGAAGTATCGCGCGCGAACCGCTACGACGAGACGCTATCGCTCGCGTTACTCGACGTCGACGACTTCAAGGTCATCAACGACCGCGATGGCCACCTGCAGGGCGACCGCGTGCTCGCCGCGCTCGCCGCGTTGCTCAGCTCGTTCCGGACCGTTGACCGTAGTTACCGCGTCGGCGGCGACGAGTTCGCCGTGATTTTGCCGCATACGTCGCTGGACGAAGCTAAAGTGCTGATGGAACGCCTTCGAGCGAAAGTGCAAGCGTTGCCGTACGGCTGTACCGTCAGCATAGGGCTCGCAACGTTAACGGGCTCGAAGTGCGACGGGGAAACCCTCAGAGCGCAAGCGGATGCGGCGATGTATGCTGCCAAACGTGCCGGCCGCAACAGCGTGACCGCCTTCGACGTCTCGCTCGACGGCATGTGGTTGCTCTCGGCGAACAAGATTCACAGCTTGCGCCAGATGATCGAGGACCGCTCGATGCGCGTAGCCTTCCAGCCGATCTGGGACGTGGAGCGATGCAAGGTGCTCGCGTATGAAGCACTGGCGCGGCCGCATCCCAAGTATGGCTTCGGCGGACCGCAGGACGCGTTCGATTTAGCGGAGCGGATCGGACGCGCGCACGAATTGGATACCGTCTGTCGCGAAGCCACGCTCGGCCGAGCACGAGAATTGCCGGACGACGCGCTCTTGTTCATCAACGTCTCACCGCAATCGCTCGACCACGGCCGCCTCGATCCGCTCGAACTCGCCGAAGCCGTACGAACGGCTGGCATCGATCCCGCGCGCGTCGTTATCGAAATAACGGAACGCTCGATCACGCAGGTCGATGCCGTTATCAAAGCGGCCCGCGCTCTACAGGAAGTCGGCTTCCGGCTCGCGCTCGACGATACCGGAGCCGGCAATTCGGGGCTCGAGATATTGAGCCGTCTAGGGATCGAGTTCGTGAAGATCGATCGCGAAGTCGTCGTCAAAGCGCTAACGAATAAAAATGCCCGCGGCGTGCTCGCCGGCATCGTTGCGATCGCCCACGCGACCGACGCGTACGTCATTGCTGAAGGAATTGAAGATCGAGAGATGTTGGACTTCGTGTGCGGCGGCGAAATACAAAGTCTTCGTCAGCGCGGCATCCACGGGGTGCAAGGGTATCTCCTCAGTAGCCCTAAGGAACTGTTTCCGAAACTCGCCGAAACCGAGGATATCGAAGCGATGCTTCAGGAGTTTGCAGTCGAGTCGCAGCGGGTGGCTAGCTAGACCTTCCCGCTGCGTCGTTGCGTCGCTTACCGAGCGGTGCAGACGCCGATCGAGTTCGAGCCGTTCGCGCAGGACGGGGGCGGGGTGCTGGTATTGCTGGAGTGCGAGATCGCGGCGAGCGCTCCGCCCAACACCGCGGGGATGAGGAACATGAATCCGCCGCCGCCGCTCGCGGCCACCGGAACGACTTGGGCCACCGTCGCGGGAGCTTGCGGAATCTCAACCGCTACGTCTCGCACCGGCGCAACCATCGAAACCGGCTGCTCTTTGGGGACCATGGCGACGGCGGGGTGGAACGGCAGATGCTTCACGCCGGCGGCGAAGGGTTTGTAGCGCACCGGCGCCGTCGCCTTGGCGACGTGGACCGGGCGCAGCAGCGATATGTTGCCGCACACTTGCGGAACGTAGACGACGTTCCCATCGGCCAGGGCCACGCGCCAGCCCATCGTGTTCGTCGTCATGACCGCATTGCGGACGGCATAGACCGAGCCGCGGCGCGACCCGGACATCGCATCGACGCGGCGCGGCAGTCGCACGTAGACGGCTTTCCCTTCGAGCAGTGCGCCACGGAACTCGTCGTACTCGCTGCCCTTGAGCCCGATCCGCTGCGCGGCATCGCTAAAGAGTTTCGCGTGAACGCGGGTCGCGTTCCAGACTTCTTCGGCCGAAGCCGGGG